>WLWD01001502.1_pt1 | contig 101501 bp, 76 predicted proteins | sample 6712731 | NCBI WGS metagenome assembly WLWD01 (sample SAMN12718690, study PRJNA576275) | sponge metagenome | isolation source: marine sponge | host: Mycale hentscheli | place: New Zealand: South Island, Marlborough, Capsize Point | collected 2014-11-01 | reverse complement strand
TTATGAATGGTTTTCAAGAAGGTTTCCCTGGAATGGGAAGTTTCGTCATGGTGTGAAGCCAGTGAAAGTTGTCTGGCCACTAAGACCCCCCTCCCCCCCCTCCCAATCTTATCAGTCCCTGAGATTATTATCTAATTCCTGGGCTTTTTATTTTAAGTGATAGGATTGCACAATACCACTGAGATCATGTGACCATGGATTGGTAATGTCTCTAAATTATCAACCAGCAATCGTACTTGAACTTTGTTGCTTAAGTTGTTGGTTTGTGCTGTGGCGTGACACTGCCGGAAAAGTAAAGCCAGCCACAGGAACTTGGAAGCTTTGCTGAATTGCAGGTATATGTCAGAAACTGCAAGTCCGAGTGCTTTTTTAAGGAAATCAGAAGTGTTTATTGTAGTCAGGAGAATGGCTGAGATGGTGTGGCATGTAAAGTTTGTGGTGAGATGCTGGAAGATTTGGTACCTGACACTTGGTAAGTTTACTTCTGGTGTGCCCTGAACTATGCATATCACTCGTGAAGGAGCCAAAACTTTGGGCCAGTGAGTGGGCGTAGGGTTAAGTGGGGTGCGAGGGGCTGGGATCTCCTGGGTGACCTTTGCAGAATAGCTGAGCTGCTGTGATCGCCTGTGTCTCAAGGTCTTCAGGCAGGACAGGACGGGACGGGACAGGACAGAGGAGGGAGTGGAGGAAGGACATATAGTAAGGGTACGATGTGATTATGTATGCGGCAGTAATGAAAACGTTAGTTAGAAGGTGTGCGTAGTGAGGAATGTTGTGTATGGTGAGTGATGGATAAATGGGTGAGATTCAGTTTCAGGGTTGTATTTGATGCTTTGCCATGTCAGTGCGGGCAGAGATTGAACAGAAGGTGTGTCAAGTTTGTGCCCCCCCCCCCCTTTATTATTATTAACACAAGTGATGTTATGGTAAACATTAGACTTGTAGATTTAATTTGGCTTATGCCATGTAATGTGTGTGTGTGTGTGTGTGTGTGTGTGTGTGTGTGTGTGTGTGTGTGTGTGTGTGTGTGTGTGTTGTATCAGCCGAACCAATCATTTCTCCATGTCATAGTCCCTGAATATTTCAAACCAGTTTACAGCTTTATTTTAATAGTCAGAGAATGCATGACAAGTTTGTGCAGTTGTTGTCTCCTGCATGTCTGTCTGCTTGTCTGCCCTTCCATCTGTCCACTACTTATCATTCTGTCCTAGTGGCAGTGATTAGACATGAGCCTCCAAGTACCTCTACCCCGTATAGTGTGTTGTGTGCAGGCAAATGAATCCACGGTATGTTGCCCCAATCCTTTCTTTTTTTTCTTCTTTTTTTTTTTTTAAGTAATGATCTCCAATGCCGAGTTTCTAATCAAATGACAAACAGAGCTGATGTATTGTTATAAAACGTTTCAATCATTCTATAGCAAATAGTGACAGAATAAGTAATATGATTGACATAGTATACACTCAGTGCTATTTTCATCTGTAGATGTAGTCTAGTCCAGTCACCCCCCCCCCAATTGACTGACTGACTCACTCACTGACTGACTCAGTGATGGATGGTAAGGGTCATTTCATAGACTAGTACCTTCTGTCTGGTGTCTCAGATAGAGATCTGCACAGGTGTCTGTGTGGAGTATCAAAGCTCATTGTCACGATGTCAACTTCCTGACTGATCAGTGACCTCATCCTGGACCTTTGCTTGTCCTCTTTCCCTTTATTGTTTTGTGTCCACTCACTTGGACCCACACCAGGACCCACACCTGAAGAGCTACAGTTGCTGAAAGGTGTGGCTTCATTTCCCTGCCAGCCACGTACACCCACTAGATGGAAAACCAACCAGACCAGATGCAATACTTATCAAAACATATTGGAGAAATTCAGTTGGTAAAAATGACAGTGTAACCAGCACCTCATGGCAATGACATTATTGAAGATTTCTGTGAACATTCATATCAATTAACTCAACAGCTGACTTGCCATACATACATAGCTGGAGGAAATGAAATCACGTCTTCCAGCAACTTTAGTTCTTCCGTGTGCAGTCATTCATGTATTTAGTGTAAGCAAAATTTGAATGAGAAACCATGTGATCACATGACTCATGAGGGCCAGTGTGTTTGTGTTTGATAGAAGACCTCTGTTACAATAGCCACAGACATTGGCATACTCTAAAAGATTGCTTGTTCAATTCAATGCATGCCACACATGTATACATGACCTGACACATGCATACATGGTGAGGGCTAATCACTGCACAGTGTGCACATATTAACTGTGTACAGTACTAAAACAATGTAAAGTAACCAGTCACCTGCCCCTCACTGCCTTACAGCCACATACGTGGCCCGTCAACTTCACCTCCTTTGGCTGCTAGTGCTGTGGATCTCGTGCTATCTACTTCAATGCTGAGTGAATGTCAGTGCCAATAGAACTGTAGGCCACACCCATTTTGAGCTGTAGCATCGTTTGACAATAATACGAGACACGGGTTCAGTATTTATTAATGTGAGTGCTGGCGTGGAGTACTATAGTCTGTCCAAGTTGAGTTGGCCGCAAGTAAAACTTGAATAACTTTAGAACGGAAGTAGCTACGCGTCCGGGGTTTGCACCATTGGAAAGCTTGTGCCGAAGCAGTTAAAAATATTCCCTCGGTAAACTCCAAAACCGGAGAGAAAGTGCCAACAAATGGGCTAAGTACAAAATGACAGTTTCTGTTGTCAAGCACAATTTACCCTTCCCTTTCTACATGCATCAAAGTCGATTGAAGCCCTCCATTGCACTAACAGGAAACAACAAAGGCAGCAACAATAACAACAACAAGTATTTATGTTTAAGAAAATTGGTACAGTGACTATTTATGCGTGTATCGATATTGTCTATTTTTAGGTCAAAAAACAAACAAACAGCAACTCTGAATTTATTTTGATGTAGTCAATTATGCTGATAGGTGAAAATGAATTTGATCATTTTAAATTTTTTGACTGAAGATGCAATCTCTCAAGGTCATTGTGCCAACACATGCATGTGTGCATGTGTTTGTGCACGTGTTTGTGTGCAGTGTGTATGTACACGTGTTTGTGTGCAGTCTGTTTCTGTAGCCTTAGGGTCATGTATTCACATGTTTCCTACATATGTGTGTATGTGTTGTGTTTGTACATGGGGTTGCATGTCCTTACTGGCGAGTGTGTGACTTGATTGTGTTCATTGCACGGCCATCTTGTTGATCTAGTCTGTATGTACAATTGAACACAATTCAATTGAATTCTTTGCTAAGGTTTATTCAATTGTTAACTCGTGCAGAGTTTGGGTGTGGTTTTAGCCTGCACTGCTGTATCCCAGCGTGCATGTGTATGTATGTGTGTGTGTGTGCATCATAGTGACATGTCTTGCATGTTGACTTGTCAGAGATGACAGGAACACAGACTGTGGGCAGACATGTTGGTTGTTCTTCTACATGTGGCATGTCATGATGAATGTGTGTTGGTACGGTACCTGTCTGTGATTGGTGAGCTGTGGATGTGTGCGTGCAATGAATGGAACGTGTGTGTGTAATACAGTATTGTAAACAACAACAACAACAACAACAACAACAACAACAACAACAACAACAACAACAACAACAACAACAACAACAACTCAAATACTTACTGTTCAGCTTCCTATAGTCTCCCCCCCCCCCCCCTTGTTCTGTTCATATCTAAATGGAAGAAGTATGGAAGTTCATACGTGCAAATTGCAACTATTTGTAATTTTTTTTGTGCTGGTTTTCATTAGGTGATGCAATTACAAATCACTGGTAATTGTATTCTTACTTTTACATCCAACGTCAGTCTGAAACTCTTGTAGCAAGCATAGTTATGATGATACTTTACCTATAACTTTATTTCACCAGCTGGAGTGAAGTACCTTACCTAATCACCTTACGTAATCACCTTACCTAATCACCTTACCTAATCACCTTACCTAATCACCTTACCTATCACCTTACCTAATTCACCTACAAGTACCAAGAAAGGTACCTTACCTACTTTTCAGGGTTTTTTTTTTTTTTTGCTGGGTGACTGTCTTGTATCATAGTGAGGCAGGCAGTTTTATTATGGTTGATTTAGTACCTTTATTTTCAGAAACTCACAGGATTGTACTCAGGTGAGTTATGACCCATCAGTGTGTATATGTATGCTAGCTCTTGTAAAAGATGAAACTATCAGTGATAACTTACTCTAACATTCCTCTCCTGCCTTCACCACTCACCAAGATATAGTTGTAGCAGGGTGGTCACTGATCGTGCAGGTTTCTTTTAAAATTATTTATCGTGGTGCACATATTGAGACAATGACGCCATGACTGTTGTGTACACACAACTGGTAAAGGCTCACAAGTCAAAAAGTCTTTGTGTGTTTACCGTCGTTTTTATGTTACTGAACTTATAAATAAATAGCATATGTAATAGTTGTTTCAGCTGTGATTTACCTTCAGGGCTCGTTTCACTCAGATGTAGCTGAAGCTAGCAGAATAAAACGGTATAATAGCGATGGTTAGATTCGTGTGCGACATCACACACATACATGTTTATGGTTGTGCAATGCATGGCCATTTTAGTACCTGTACTATTGCTCAGTTAACCTCTAGTTTAAACCCGACAAAAAAATTACAGTAGAACCTCTGAATAATGGACACTGAGGAACAACTAGATTTGTCCATTATACAGAGGTGTACTTTACATAGAGGTTCTTATTTAGTTATGGTAAGTCCCATTTGGAGATTTTACTATTGCCCATTACAGAGAGATGTGCATTATACGGAATGTCCGTTAAGAGAGATTTCACTGTATTCACATTTGAAATACCACAGGATTTCTATTTTGTATTTAAGCTTTACTTGAATTGCAAGTTTTCTACAAATTTATTATTTTTCTCTCTGAATTAGTCAAGCTGTGGTTGCCAAAGTTACAATCCCCAACATGTAACAGTTCAAGGTTTACAAGTCATGCAAAGACTTTAGTTTCCCAATTTTGTTAGTGTTACTGAAGTGATGCTTGAGATGCATCAACTGTATAATTTATCCTGAATCTATTTCATTGAATACATCATTCCAATACTGTTGTACAATAACACTTTAATAGTCTAGTGTCTGGCAGTGGAGAAAACCCTCACAGTAATTTCATATTTTCAATTCCCTGAATTTGAATCAAGTATTGGACCTGCCCATTAGACTGCTTTTGATATTTAATGTGTGAGAAAACTAACACTTTTAGTAGTGTCTAGCTCCAAATGTCCAGTGGAATAAAAAAAAATATATATATATATAAGGCAAAAGATGAGTATTGTGTTTTCTGGCAGAAGAAGGCTTCAAAGGGCGTTTATCCCGAATGTCAATAGACAGAGTCGGTCCAGAGTGTCCTGAGGTGGAAGACCAACATACATAGCAGCAACAAGTTAGTCTGCCTGCCTAACTAGATTTGTGGTGTGCAGAAACAAGTTTTTTTTCTTTTCCCTTTTTTTTCTCCAGTGATTGCAGACAACCAACCCTTGTCTGCAATGTGAGCTATGTAGCACGGGCATTTCGCCAAGTCTCAAGCCATGCATAAGCACATATGCACACAAAATGTTTGTGGATACATGGAACTGTGAAGTTGTGAGGTTTTGCCCTTGGTGCTTGTCGTATCAGCAGAATACCTAGGAATGCCTGGAGTTTGCCCACCAAGCTATTGGTGTGGGGATTACAATAAGGCTATGTCTGTTGTATCTGTTTTATATGGACCTCTGCTCTCTGTCTTGTACAGTATGCACTTGTGTCTGACTTAAAGGCTTTGTTGGGCCCGAATTAGGTCATTTGAGACTGTACAAGGAAAATGAAGAATAGCAGGAGTTGTTATGATATCGTTTGACTTGTAGAAGAAATGTGCCATGGAGAGCCCAGGTCAGTCATCTGGGAAGTGCCTCAGGTAGAGAGAGAAAGAGAGATGGAGAGAGAGAGAGAGAGAGAAAAGTGCGTGATGTTTACTCGTGTGTGTGTGTGTGTGTGTGTGTGTGTGTGTGTGTGTGCATATGTATGTGTGGGTTTGTGCTTGGACTCCATATAATTTTTGTGTGTAAGTGTTTTGTATGGCTGTGTTGGGAGATTTAGCGATTCACACAATGAAATGACTTGGGAGGCTGGTGCCTTAAGAGCAGAGTAAACACATTTATTTGATGTTAACATCTTGAAAGTTAGGATTTTCCCCATTCAAAGAGGTAAAAAAAAAAGGCTAAAAGGTAAAATGTGAGGATAAAAAAGTAAAACAAAACAACAACAATAACAAAAACTCGTTCATTGCCAGGGAATTGAACCCAAACCCCTGGGGCAAGGCCATCAGTGCTTAGCCCTTGACATAAGCCTTACACTGCTCTCTGCTCTCTGATTGCTGCAGTCTTATGTAGTCAACAGACCACGGTCATCTTGGTGTCAACTGGTAGCAGCACCTCTTCTTCCAGAAAATAGTCATAATAATTATGTGGAAAAAGAGGCATTAACGCTAAGTCCTGACTCTTCATAGAAACTAGGATGGACTTATCTCTCATTCAAATCACATCACAGATTTTATAGAGAGTCAAAATTTTGGCAATTCCTCATTACAATTTTTTTTACCACTTTTGAAATGACCTGAACACTTAAGTAAGTGTGAATGTCCTGGTGCCATGACACGAACACTAGTGATGATGATTGGAGTGTGACAGATTCCATACCATCAGATTTGAAATGACCTGAAGACTTACATGTACATGAAGTGTGATGAAATTGGTACCATCAGATTAGCAATTCCTAAAACACTTTAATGGAATTGGTACTATCCTTATAAATTTGTAATGATCTGCATGCTAATGAATCCCATGTCCGTCAGATTTAAAATGATCTGAAAACTTAAAAGAAGTGTGATGGAGTTTATGCCTTGTGTGTGTGTGTGTATGTGTGTGTGTGGTGTGTGTGTGTGTGCGCATTGCTGCCTGAGGGAAAAAGTCGTCACTTCTACATAAATTCCGATATTGTCATCATAACAATTCTCGACTTCCTGGAAACCCCCAGGCTAAACCATGTGTGTGTCTCTCTCTCTCCTTCATGTCAACATGATCAATGTAAACCAACAACTAACGATTCACTTGAAACATCCTTTCCTTCAAGTACGCCTAATCAAGGTGGTTGCCTAGTGAACAGGAATTGTTCAAGGCCCTCAAGTGCAGACTGTTATTGATTCATATGAGCAGTAACAAGGAAGAATTGACAAAGTTAAGATAGCATCCTACATCTGTAGTTCACCATAAACTTTTTCTGTGTGATGTACAGAGGGTGAGTGGTTTCGGGAGGTTTGAGCTTTACAATCTAAATGTTCGTTTCTTTTGATGACCTGCTTTATGATATTGTAGCAGAGCAAATACAAGGAACACAACACAAACACATGCACACATACACGTACGTACATCTAACATGCACACTCTTGTGCGTGAATATGTATAATTGTACTGCCCTCCCTCGTTGATCTGCTAAAGATGTTATGATGAATGAGTGCATCATTTGCTAGTGTCGCTGGGAAGTTGTTTTCTGTCTTCAAGTGTTGATAAGTCGGGTTCTCTTGCAGAGACACTTCCTATTTCCTATACACTTATAGCCTTCTGCTTCTACATTATCATTTTCTTGTTAGTAGATTCTCCGCTCATGTTCTCAACCTACGGAATTTTCCCTGAATTTCCTTTGATCTTTCTCCCCACTCCCTCTTTTTTTTTGTGTGTGTGTGTGCGTAGATTGAGGACTATTTGTCATATTATCTCTTAGGTAAGCTGGTTCAGTTCCATGTTTCTGAGAAAGCAGTCTGGAGTGATCTATGTACATTTGCCTCTGAAGTCTTGGCAGTGTAGCTTTTGTTGCTTTTATGGGAACCTCCAGACCTTATCTTCTTGTCATTCTTTCCTCTTGCCCTTCCTTTACTTTCATCCTCAGTGTTGATGCTCTTGCTGTGTACAGCTATGGCTGCCAGCTTGAATCATACTGTTAAATTTGAAATTTGTAGATCAAAAGATTTAATATTCCGTTTACAATGATGCAACGAATGGAATACAGAAATTAAACGTGAAGAAAAATAATTAAAAGAGAAACAATTTTCCAATTAAAAAAAATTACTGTATATTATATGTATACTTGTTACCAGATACTGAGCTGCGAGTATGTTCCCAATTCAGTGCGAGTCCTCTGTTATCCTGAACGACGTATCAGATTCAGTGTGCCGGTTTGAAGTGCGTAATTGGTAACGTGATGATCCGGACTTATTCCATGTAGCCTTACATTGTGTCACCCCTCACTGTTGCACTTTGACCCTTGTATTAATAGTAAGTTTCCCAGTATACACATGTACAAGTGTGTAGCCTCACACGTTTCATTCGCTGGGGGATTATGGAATCCTCACCCTTTCTTGACTTTTAGAAGCTCTTGGCTTGTTTTTCTGCTGAATGGAACTTGTTGATGAATTCATAGTTCTGGTCAGTTTGTTGCTTAACTTTTTCGGCATTGGACGGGTTAACTATACATGTATGCATGATATCTGTAGTTGTGTGCGGGTGTATGTAATGAATGCGTGGAAGGCCATTTCTTCTGCTTCCTCACTGTTGGTGTAGTTTTTGGAGTATGGGTAGTCTGTGGGATACATTCCAGCTTGAATACATCACAAGCTGTAGTCATGTCTTGGGGCTGGACTCTGTCCTTTGTGGAAGCCTGCTCAGTCTTGTCATATTTTTGTTCTCTCTCCCTTTTAGGATGACACGTCTCCAGTCTCTGAAGAAAATGGTGGCAAAAAGTGAGTGATTTTAGAAATGCTGTAAATATTGATGTTGGAGCTTTGTATGTAATGTATGCATGTATGTATAGAGTAATTTGGTGGGAGGCTTGATTGAATTTACCAATTATGAAACCTGCTACCTCTCAATATTTCTAACTTCCACAGCATGGGCACAGTGAAAACCCATTACATAGACTTGCTAAGAATATTTTTAAAGGTAGAAAACCCGCCATATCTATTGTAACAGCTATAAGAGAGGTAGCTGCTGCTGCAGATGTTTTTGTTTATCCGTTTTTATTGTTGGTAGCATATTTCAGCAGAGCAGGTTGTAGTTAGTTCAAGTGGTAATATTTGTGGTTTGTTGTTATTCAAGGTTGAAATGTTCGTCATAGTAGTTGTAATATATCGTACCCTGTTGGGGTGTGGAACAATAATTGTTGCGGACTAACCTGTGGATAGCGTGATGATGCTGAAGGCGTGGTGATGCTGAAGGCGTGATGATGCTGATGGCGTGGTGATGCTGAAGGCGTGGTGATGCTGAAAGCGTGGTGATGCTGAAGGCGTGATGATGCTGAAGGCGTGATGATGCTGAAGGCGTGATGATGCTGAAGGCGTGATGATGCTGAAGGCGTGATGATGCTGAAGGTCGACTGATGGCCTGGCTATTACACGCATTCGTTTTCTGTTCTGTTCTGATTTTTATAGAGTAAATTTAAAGTCATACTTTTATACATAATAATGCTAAGTTTATGGTTTGGCTTTAAATTTACTCAATATCATGCAAGTTGTGTAGAACCACTGGCACTTGGCAAGCTGTAGGTTGCTACATATTTGTGGTGGCCTCACACAGGAAGTTAATTTTATCCAATAGCAGGAAGTTAATTTTATCCAATAGCAGGAAGTCCAATAAAACCATAGGAAGTGTAGGCTCTGAAGCTTCAAAGGAACTGGTTGATCCAAACACTCCAAGATAGCCCGGTAACATCAACATGCACTTCCTTTCGTGGAGGAAACCCTTTAAGAGACAGTAACTGTCTATTTAAGCTAGCATAACTTCCTCTTTACCTGTTTCCACTCAGCAAGTCAGTCAGCCAGTGCAAGTGCCAGTTGTAAAACATAGTGCTGCAGTTTCTTGTGCAGCTAGCTAGCTAGCTAGACATTTAGCTACAGTTTTGGTTTTTGCTGTGCAGACTTCAGTGGATGCATTTCTCTCTTGTACATTTTAAAGTTTTGAAGTAACTACAATGAAGTCAGCAGTCTTGGGGATAGTCTTGCAGAATTGACAAGCAATCTTTGCAGAGAGTTGGAAGAACCTTCAAAGCCTTAAGAGTCCCAACAGTCTCGCTTTTAGAACTCTCTCAAGTTCTCCTTCAGAGCTTGCACCAATCAAAACACTACAGCTGTTTCCCCAGAGGATTGACTACTGGAGCATACAGTAGTTTATCTAGTTTGTGGAAGTTCACTGGAATAGTATTGGTTTTGTGGTATTTTTTGGTGACACTGGTGGAATTTTCTGCAAGTTTCATTTTCCTAATAACTCTGAGCACTCTCCTTATAATTGATACTTTCAGAGAACAGCTGTTGCAGAAATTTAAATTTTCCAGTCGGTCAGAGGAAGGCAATGAGTGCTCACCTAGTCATGTCTGGCTATGACCCTACTGACCCCAGAAATCCTCCAGGAAGTCACATGGGTCACCATCACCATCAGCACGTGTCTCCTCCGCTGGGCCATTTGCAGAGCGACCAACCTGTCCCGCTGCCTCATGTGAACTCCTATCATGGACCGCACTATGACCCGTACATGTCCCCTCCTCCTACTCCCTCCCAGTCCTCGTCCAGGGCGGGTAGGGGTGGAAGTGGTGGGAGTGGCGGTAGTGGTGGAAAAGGAGGAGGGTACCAATACGTTCCCTTCAAGGCGGCCATGTCCTCTAGTCAACTGAGCTTGTCTCACAAGAACTCGACTGATCCTTATTCTGATCTCTCTCCTGCTCCTCCCCCTGCTCAATCATCAGGCTACGGTGCTCCTCTCCCTGCTCAGTCATCAGGCTACGGTGCTCCTCCCCCTGCTCAGTCATCAGGCTACGGTGCTCCTCCCCCTGCTCAGTCATCAGGCTACGGTGCTCCTCCCCCTGCTCAGTCATCAGGCTACGGTGCTCCTCCCCCTGCTCAGTCATCAGGCTACGGTGCTCCTCCCCCTGCTCCTCCCCCTGCTCAGTCATCAGGCTACGGTGCTCCTCCCCCTGCTCAATCATCAGGCTACGGTGCTCCTCTCCCTGCTCAGTCATCAGGCTACGGTGCTCCTCCCCCTGCTCAGTCATCAGGCTACGGTGCTCCTCCCCCTGCTCAGTCATCAGGCTACGGTGCTCCTCCCCCTGCTCAGTCATCAGGCTACGGTGCTCCTCCCCCTGCTCAGTCATCAGGCTACGGTGCTCCTCCCCCTGCTCCTCCCCCTGCTCAGTCATCAGGCTACGGTGCTCCTCCCCCTGCTCAATCATCAGGCTACGGTACTCCTCCCCCTGCTCAGTCATCAGGCTACGGTACTCCTCCCCCTGCTCCTCTCCCTGCTCAGTCATCAGGCTACGGTGCTCCTCCCCCTGCTCAGTCATCAGGCTACAGTGCTCCTCCCCCTGCTCAGTCATCAGGCTACAGTGCTCCTCCCCCTGCTCTTCTCCCTGCTCAGTCATCAGGCTACGGTGGCCCTCCCCCTCTGAGGAATGAGCGACCTCACAGCAGCATGCAGCACAGGGGGGTCATCTCCAGGGGGTCTCACAGCGCCCACGGGGCTTCGCATCCTCCGCATAACTCCGTACAGTACCCGTCAACGCTTTCCCTGGACGACCGCGATGCACGCAGCAGCAGTCTGAAGAATGAAGACAGGCTGAACTACCAAGACAAGTACGCAGAGTTTTCTGATGCCCACTACCAGTTTAATAACTGCACAGGTGCCGTGCCGCCAGGCAGTGCTGCGTGGAGGCGGAGCACAAGTTCCAGCGATGGCAGTGCTCACGGTAGTCCTCAGCATTCCTCGCATTCCTCACCTCACGAGACTCCGCCTCATCGCTACCACCAGCAGTACCACCATCACCACCATGTGAACCACCAGACGGAACAACATGGATACCAACACTGGAAGCCGGACTCCGTCTTAGAAGAAGCTTGCAACGAGCCCATCCACATGGACCTACGGGAGCTCCAGTTGGCCAAGGCTCGACATATAGCTACCTCTTCAGAGGGTGATCGAAGCAGCACCTCCCACCATCGGGATAGCGGCCAGGCCCCAAATGGGTTCCGCGTCCCTCACCGAAGCTCCAGTCGGCACACGTATGTCGAGTCTCGCTCCGTGGCTCCTCGCCGCGTGAACAGCAACGATTCCTTCTCATTCGCTTCCTCCATCAAGTGTTGTGTGGGAGTTCAGGGGAAGAAGAAGCGCCACCATCACAAGGGTCCCGCGGTTGTCAGGTCGCGCTCGCACCCTAAGAGAGGACACAGCGAACAAAGGAAGAATCATTCTTCATCGGATCAGTGGGTTGGGCTTGGGTCGGTCCGTAGTTCCCAGCAATACGGTTACCCACAGCCGCGTGCGTACGGCAGCAGTGGGAGGCACTCTCCTACCCACTCCACCGTGTCATGTCCGCACACGATAGCTTTATCCACACACGTACAACAGCAACAGCAACAGCAGCAGCGAGGCTCTCGCAACTACAGCAGCGGCTACTCCTCTGAAGTTGAGAGCCTTCGTTCTGCTGTTGTTGCTGATGACGGTGTTGCTGGAGAGAACAGCGACAGTGATTTGAGTGATTCTGATTTCTCTAGGGCTGTGGGTACTCGGGGCAAGTCCGGCTCTACCGTCATGATGAAGTTGGCCAAGAAGTTCAGCAAGAAGAACCTTCCTATCTCCCGCGACGATGCTTATCTAGAAGGGGGGGAGTGGCATTTTGATGGGCATCGCAGCAACTCTGCTTCCAATCTGGATACCTTGGACGGGTAAGAAATAATAATACTTATGATGATGATGATGATGATGATGATGATGATGATGATGATGATGATGATGATGATGATGATGATGATGATGATGGGAAAGAAGAAATAATAACAATAATAATAATAATGATAATATTGACACACTCACAACATTCACTTTAAACAAGTGTGTCTAGCATATGTTATCTATGGTATGGAGTGTTTATAGAAGCAAAAAACTTGATTAATAATGAAATTAAAAAAAACAAAACTAGATAAGTGCGTATGGAGTAGTACTACTCTGTAGATCTTTAAAACCAACTCACAACTTCATTTTCACAACTTCATTTTCATGTTGTGGCGAGGTAGATAATACTCACACACATGCTTATGTATGTTATGTGACTTGCGTACTTTGCATGTCCAGCTCGAAGACAAGAATCGTGTGTTTTGATAGGAGGAAGTCATTTAGAGTAGTTGGTCATAGTGCGGCTTCCTTCCAGTCACACTAAAGTTTACACACAATTGCTATGTGTGGAACAATGACTCTCACTTAGTGCTGAAGGACCTCCAGCCTTAGTCATTCTTGGTTATAAGGACTACACTCTTAAAAAGGCGATATGTGTAATAAGGTCTTGTGGGCATGTGCAGTTCCAGGTTGCCGGGCCAGTAGAATCGCATGTGTGACAGCATTTAGTAACACGGGATATTTGATCTATTATCTGCACAGTTTCCTTGGTTAATGATTTTTAACTAGATTAGCTCGGGCAGGCTGTATATAGAGAGTTGTCATAGCTGGATTCCAGACGCTACCTGTGTGCATCAGCAAGGAGTGAGGTGGATGGTCTGTCGGTCTGGCTCTAAAGTAGGAAGATTGTAAAGTGTTTTAACTTCAGATAGTAAGAGTTTTACTTTGTGGTTATTGTCTTTTCCTTTGCAGGATGAAGCATCGTTCTCACAGCTTGGAGCAACTTGCTCTGGGTGATCTAGACTTGGGGAAGACGGGCGTGGCATCGGCTTCTACTCCGCAGCACAGTCCTTCCATCCCGAGGACGTGGTCCAAGAATAAGATAGGACACAAGAGGAGTGTGGAGCCAGACTCTGATAGCATTGGTGAGGGTGTGAGAAGGGATGGGGTGTGTGGCAAGCAGGCCAGTGGGTGGGGTTTGGGGAGGAGGGAAGGAGAGGAAGGCAGACTGAGTAGTTAGGTCTCCTGTGTGTGTGTGTGTGTGTGTGTAAGTAAAGAGAGGGTGTGAATACGTTTAGTGAAATAGGCTGTATTAAATGAGAAGTGTGTGTGTGTGTGTGTGTGTGTGTGTGTGTGTGTGTGTGTGTTGCTACTGTAGTTCTGCTGCATGCATATGTAGCTTGCAATGTTGTAGAGAGGATTTGAAGTGGCTTCATCCGGTAAGGAGAACATAGGAGTGTGTGAAGTATGTTATGCTCAACTTTTAGGGTCATACAAGGAAAGAGATACAGTAAAGGATTGGATTACTCGAAGCAGCCACTTTGCCGAGGGTAACTTGAGGATAGATTCCTAGAGAAATCACAGAGCCTCAAATTGGCAGTGGATGTCATTGGCTTGCTAACTAACCGACTGAATGACTGCCTGACTGACTGCCTGACAGACTGACTGACAGACTGGCTGACTGACTGACTGACAGACTGACTGACAGACTGACTGACAGACTGGCTGACTGACTGACAGACTGACTGGCTGACTGCCTGACTGACTGACTGACTGACTGACAGACTGACTGACAGACTGACTGACTGACAGACTGGCTGACTGACTGACAGACTGACTGACAGACTGGCTGACTGACTGACTGACAGACTGGCTGACTGACAGACTGCCCGACAGACTGGCTGACTGACTGACAGACTGACTGACTGACAGACTGCCCGACAGACTGGCTGACTGACTGACTGACTGACTGACTGACAGACTGACTGACTGACTGACAGACTGATCACTGCCTGACTGACTGACTGGCTGACTGACTGACTGACTGACTGACTGACAGACTGACTGACTGACAGACTGATCACTGCCTGACTGACTCACAGACTGACTGACTGACTGACTGACTGACTGACAGACTGACTGACTGACAGACTGACTGACTTTCCCTCTACCCCAGTGCATGTTTTTTTTTATATATCCGATTGTACGATAGGGAAGCACGTTCGAATGTTGGTACAAATGAGGTACACAGTCTATCAATCATTACCGCCAAGGAATTGGGATGTGTTTGCTGGCTACGATAGAGGAAGGCGCTAGTTCGGCACAGATATACTCACCTACGTACACACAGATGTTAAGCTCAACTTAATCTCCAGATAGTACAGCGTTAGAAAGTGCTCCGTGAGATAAACTTTGCGGCTCAGTGGCTTCAGTTGTAGCTGTTCAATAGTCCATGATAACTACCGAGATGCTTTCTAATGGCTGCACTAACTATTGATCTGTAATAATTAGAAGTGTGGAGAGAGTTGCAAAGGTTGCTGATGGTGTAGCGGAACAGTCAGTGGACAGAGAGTGCTCGTTGGATCAAGGAACAGTCGTATGGATGCCTGTGGGAAGAGTAAATATGTGTAGTGAGAATTGGATGCTCCAGTTTTCAAATGGACTGGCTCTTTTGTGGGGCTTTGGATTTGTAGCTTATACTGTGTGAGCTGGTGGGACTGTCCTGATATTCTGATGGGTGCTGGTTAAATACACTTTTTTTTTATTACTTCTATCCTTTTGAAAGAATTGCACATTAATTAGGAAGGGCCTTCCCATGTACTTTCGTTAGTGGAGTGGGAATGCTACAATTTTGGCTTGGATGAGACGTTGAGGTACATAGAGCTAGTTACAATTTTACTTTGCTAGACTTTATGATGTTTTTTCTTACACTTCAAAGATAATATTTACTTGGGCTTTAATTTGATGGATTTTGTAGTAGCATAGTAGCATCTTAACTTCAAAAGGTGGGCAACAATGGCAAAGAAACCATATTTATAGTTTGTTTGTGTAAGTGAAGCGTACCATAACCATAGAGCACACATTTTTTAACCACCTCTCTCCATCCTCCCCAACTCCCTCATACCATCGGGTACTTTATGGTCTTCTTGTACAGTAAGCTGAGTGCTGATGTGGGCAATCAAAGCTCCCAATCAGTGCAGAATCTGCCCAGACTCTTTTCCTAACTCAATCTAGACCACTGACACTCCACACGCAATTAGCGTTCAATTACACCCCACACTACAAAATGCTAATATTCAATAATACAAAGCTTATTATTTTTGGGAGTTCTACTTACATAGTTCCTGGGGGCAGGTGCTAGGTCAGCGTGTGCTAGGGTTAGCGTAACAGTGCTGCTCGTCTGTTGGAATGCCCATCCTATGGATGATGTCACAGAGGTGTAAAGGCACGAGGATGTATCAAACCGTAGGAATGAATGGTCTGATATGTCGTACAAGACTTTGTGAATGTAGCCATGGTGATTGGACCGAGTTCAAAGGGAGACGTGTGAGGTTGTATATTGTATCTTACGAGACATCTCGAGAGAGCACAATCAATATTGGAGAAAGATCAATTGGCTGAGATTGGAAGTGATGTTTTTGTTTGCTTTTTTTCTTTTCAGTTTTGGTACTAAATTACTTCATCTCACCATGCTGCTAGTTTGCCGGGAGAGCTGGCGTATGGTCAACTTACACGTGTGCGTGCACAAGTATAACTGTATCTTAGTCAACGAGTGGTTTATTACTTAAATTTATGATGTAAAGAGGCAATGTGTGTTTCGATATGGTGGCCTGGATGCACAAATAGAGTTCAGCACCTTTTTACCTGATGTAGTTATTATTTATTAATGACACACACAAGGATGTTTGTGCACAGCTAATTTACTGCCACACAAAGAAAGTCTCCAAGCTGCAGCGTGGAGTGTTTTGATTATCGTGTGTACAATCATGGCTTCTGATCTCAGCTCATTTCCCAGGAAACTAAAAGTGCATAAGAAAGAAGCACTGAGATGCAACTGACACCATAACAAGAACAGAGAATGGGAATTCAAATATAAAGAGATCACCAATTTCCTCGTAGAAACAGTACGTGATGAGTTTGTGGATGTGTTGCGTGTCTTGAGCTTCAAAGAACATTTTTCTAAGTCCTGTCAGTGACCCAGCTGTGTTGGGCCACAGTGCATCAGGAGCAATTGTAACATCTTGGCATACAGTTCTGTCCAGTTGTTCAGATATTGAATTAATGGATTGGGTTCATGTTTGTGCAGTGATTGTCTTCAACATGAGGAAAGACAATTACAAAAAGTTAATTTCTCCCACGCAAGCCATTAGAAGGCGGAAGAAAGGGAAAGGAAAGGGAAAATTAGTGTCGTTCTGCCACATCTTGTGCGGCATGTCCACCAATATACATGGACATGCCTGAGGGCGTGGGGTTACCTGGTCAGCATTGGATTAATGTTGCTGGGAGAGAAAAGATAGCCTTGAGCTATATTTAATTCTCTATCAGTATATACCATACATACCTACATACACACATACATACATACATACATATGCACATACATTTGTGATTTGGCTTGGTATGGACTATGTATAGCTGATACTTCACAAGGATGGTGTTATGTGCTTGCCAAGTTGTTTTGGTTGTTGTTGTAGTTGGATTTGCTGCAAGGCTTCAGGGCCGAGTGTACGGTATTACGTTGAGGCTACTTTGACCCTTTCAATGCACTTCAGAGATCGAATGAAGTTCTGAAATAGCCATGCTCTCTGTTTGGTCTACTTACAAAAAACAAATGTCTTTATTTGAATGTCTCTTTAATCAAACTCGGCGTTTGATATGTACGTCTAATATTACTGGACACTCTAGTTCATGGGCGATAGGACCTCTCAATAGCTAATTGTTGATAGTCCTTCTCTATAGCTAGTGGCCGATACAACCTCTGTATAGCTAATGGCTGACACAACCTCTGTATAGCTAATGGCTAACACAACTTCTGTATAGCTAATGGCTGACACAACCTCTGTATAGCTAATGGCTAACACAACTTCTGTATAGCTAATGGCTGACGCAACCTCTGTATAGCTACCAGCTCTGTGTAGCCATTGAAGTCCAATGATATCACTCCTGTTCTCGTTAGGCTTCACTCCGTGACACATGTCGACCATTTGGGACGTGTGCTCCAATTATCATCCATCTATTTGATGGTGGCAGGATAAAGGTGCACTCCACCATGTTTATCCGCACTTGGCAGGGGTTGTCAAAGTAAGAATGCATGAGGTGCTCCTCTATGTTGATGGAATAATGATATTCTCAAAGGAGGTGAGCAGCCAAGTAACTGTCAATATCAATGGATAAAACTCCATATGAGGTTTGTCTTCAAAAACACTTTGATACAGATTCTATTCTTAAAAGAACAATGTACGTGTTAGATAAGCCATTGGAGTAACCCTCGGTGTTAATTCTTCTTGGCAAACTATTGGCTAAACAAAAAATAATAATAATAATAAATCTTCATTATGATGTCATAGAGGAGTGGACATGGCCAAGTCTTTTTTTGATGCAATGCCCAGGAGGATAGGGAAGATGCTTCTGGTGCCATCTGTGTGGGGCTGGTTATTGAGAGGTGGCGGACATGCTTACTGCATGGCATGAGGGTATCGGCTAATGGATGCCATCCTATAGCATTCTTTCTTCACCATGTCACACACATACACACACACATACACCCACTATCTGTATACTGAACTACATATACATATGCATACAGCTTTACAAGTATAAAAAAATATTGGAGCTGTAAATTAAATAACCCCTCCCCCCTCACTCAGGTGAGGGACTATATACATACAAGATGTGCTGGACCATACTTACAACAGGCATATTTTTCAGAAACTAATTGCAGCAGAATCTTGCTGAAAGGGTCTATTGAAACCATACCTGACTAGAGTTACCTCAAGCAGCTGTGGCAGGCCAGGTAGGTGGGCAGGTATTAAAGCGAAAGGACAGGCTATAAGGGCCGCTCTGTGAGGTATCCCCCGAGTGCCATGTGTTTGAAAGTGATATAGCCTCAGGGCAGGAACTTTATACTCAGTGGAGTGCCGTGGTAATTGGAGAATGCCAGCGTTGGAAGCAGCAAGGCGCTCTGCCTAGTGTGCTTCTCCCCTAGCTAATGTCAGTCAAGCTCAAGTACTGGGCACTATATATGAGGCTTCTGTTTGTGTGTGTGTTCAATCCTCTTTCATCCTCTCCCTCCCATATTTCCACCCCCACCCCTGCTCTCTCTCTCTCCCCCTCTCTCTCCCCTCTCTCTCCCTCCCTCTCCCTATCTCTCTCTCTCTCTCTCTCCTCTTTGCCTGCATATGTAAATTTGTTACTTTTGGTCTGTGGTAGTCGCTGGCCTATTAGCACTGTGCAACACTTCCAGGAACCTTCCCACAGACGATCTGTGTCTTCACTACCTCATGGTTACCTCATTACAAGCATGTAGGCAATATCATTGGAATATACCTGCAGGTGACCCCGTGAGGGGGTGTAGTCTAAGCCCTATATTTTTTTTTTTCCGGAACGAAAGATATTTGACTTACAGACTGAAAAGCAAAAGAGTGGTGCAGTTGAGTTTGAATGGTAGAAGTTAGGAGATAGCCGTGTGGTCAGTCGGGCACGGCTGTATAGTTTGGGTCACGGCAGGAATTGTTGAGGCTGCGAGATATTACCGAAAGACTAACTATCGAATTTAGTTGGGGTAGGAGGAGGGGGACAAGCTGTATGGAAACAAAAGGAATACCTAGCTGCTATGTCTAAGCTGTTGAGACACAATATGTATTACAGTACTTGCATTGCGCCTCTGAGCTGTGTAGTATAATTTAAATGTGTGAACTTGAGTTCTGGTATAATATGCAATATGTCAACCAATCAAAACTGTGTGTAAAAGGGTGCGAGTGAGAATTTGAATGCCTTAAGTTGTCTTGGTTATATAGTCATGTGTGTCATATAACTTGTGGGTGTGGTTAAGGAGAGAGAGAGAATGAATGCTCTTTCCTCTGTCTTTCAGTGTCTGGAGGATTACATCGATCTGGTAGCAAGAAGAATCTCTCTGGTGACCCTCAAGAGGCTCTCTTTGAGGCCATTGAACTGGGGAAGGTGGAGACAGTAGCTTCACTGCTGGAAAATGGCATTGTCACCAAGTTCTCTGTGTAAGTATGTGTGTACGTGTGCATATAATTTGTGTGTGCATGTGTTAAGCTATGAAGTGGTGTCCATGTTTAGTGTTTAGTTGTAAGTTTACATTTTGGTAAATATTTCCTATTGATACATACTCGATAGTGAAACTGAATGAGATTTAAGTTACAGTTGAATTTCCCTAGAGAGAAGGTAGAGAGACATTCGTGCCTGGTGTTAACTCAGTGACATCCAGCAGCCTCTCTAGCTCACCTCCATGCAGACCTACATAGACCTCTCCTACCCTCTCTCTTGAGGTAGTATATGCCTTTTTTTTTCAAACGGGTCGTCAGCCGTAAAAGGTCATAAAATGTCAGTCTGCCCATTCTTTTAATCTGCTGTAGCCACCCGGATAATAGAGGTACCTGAACCTATAAGTCCCAAGTGGCAAATTCATGTCTACATATAGCCCCTATCAAATATTTCATGTCTACATATAGCCCCTATCAAATAATTCATGTCTACATATAGCCCCTATCAAATAATTCATGTCTACATATAGCCCCTATCAATTAACATTCATATTAGGTTACCAGTAAATTAAAAGTCATCTGTGACCACTGTACGTATGTGTGCTTGTGTTTACATATTTGTGTATGTGTTTGTTTGTTCATGTCGTGCTCTGACGTGTGTAGTCCCAATGAAGACGATCTTCTGCCGGTTGACTTGAGTGTCATGTTGGGCCAGCACTCTATCACAAGGATCCTCCTAAACAAGGGAGCCAAGGACAGCTCCAAATGTAAGTGACAGTGTTATATAGTGTTATATGTCTGTGTGTGTGTGTGTGTGTGTGTGTGTGTGTGTGTGTGTGTGTGTGTGTATACATGCATGTGTGTGTGTGGGAGGGGGGTATGTGTTTATGTGGGTGGGGTGAGTGGGTGTGTGTTGAAGAAAAAAATAGGTAAAAAGTTCAGTCATTCTTGGCTGAAATAATTATAATAATAGCAAATTTTCTCGGTTTGGTTGTTGGAACTGAGAAAATTTGCTACTATTAGGTAAAAGTTTTCTTTTTCTTTATTCAACGGTGTCAAGCCATGACAATTAACTTTGATGTATGTGTGTGTAGTCTGTCGTGATCCACTCTTCCGCCTGACCCGTATCAAGGCCATGATGGCCGAGGCTGACCGGGACATCTTCAAGCTGCAGGAGGAGATCACCTCTCTGAGCGCCACTAACAGCAGTGGGCACAGGGAAGCTGACAAGCGCTACAGCAAGGCAGACCTACGAGCCCATCTCTGTCGAGTCATGCTCAGAAACTATGAGAAATCAGGTATGGGATGGTGAGGTTCACAATCATCATGCTGGCTCTTGTTACACGTTTTGTTGTTGTTGTTGTTGTTTTCTTGCTTGTTTTGTTTGTGTTTCACTGTTATATTTGTTTTATTGTTTGTTTCTTTGTTGTCCTGTTGTTTGTTTAGTTCCATTGTGTTCTATTTTTTATTTCCAAGTAGGTTGGGTTTAGTTACTAGCTTACGTTCCTATCTAGATTACAAACAACATGGTAACACCTGCAAGAAGTGGTTATGTAACTCACATACTAGGTGTACTAAAATTATCGCATATTATTTGCTATTACGAATCTAATCTGTGCATGTGTGTGTGGGTGTAGATGTTCCAGCCCCTCCCACTAGCATCCAGCTGCACGTGACGTCCAACAGGTCTCTCATGGTCACCTTCAGTGAACCAGACAATGTCAACAATTCTCTGGTCACTAGATACAAGAGTAAGCAGAATATGAGGGTGGGGGTGGGGCTGGTATGGGGGTGGGGCTGGTAGAGGTAGTGGAAGTGGGGCTCGTGGAGGTAGAGCTGGTAGACGTGGTAGAGGTGGGGCTAGTGGTGGAGTTGGTGCTGATGGATGTAGTGATGTGTGTGTGTGTGTGTGCTTTGTCAGATCTGAGTAATTGATGAATATAGCAATGACCACCAACAGCTACAAACAAACAACTACACAGGACTGTGTCCACGTGAGACATAAATAACTATGAACTAACAATGACATAATCTATAACAACAATAGCAGCTGTCTGAGGTTAAAATATCACTCTATCCTGTATGTTTGTGCACAGTTGAGTGGGCTCGGAGTTCAGATTTCAAGCCTGTGGTTGGAGAGTTCATCATGACTGACCTCCGGAGTATGGAATACATCATACCTGACCTGGAGAAGGTGACTTTTTCACACCTTTATCATGCATGCATTAGGACACGCCCACACACTGTAGATTGCCATACATGTCCAATAACACATGCCCAACAAATAGATTGTCATTGTGGATATTTAAGCATGTACGATTTGTGTTAAAATGATATTCTTTATAAGTTTGCAAGACTAGCCTTTGTAATGGTGAGAGTAAGGAAGTCAATGTGTGTGTGTGTGTGTGTGTGTTTTGCTTGTTTCTCCTTCCTTGCAGGAGGAGATGTATTATGTTCGTGTGTCAGCCTACAATATGAAGGGTTTTGGTAGGACTCAGACTTCTGTGCCGCCCTGTGCCAGTCCCTCCTGCTGGCATGACTTGGACAAGTCTCATCCTCGCTATCTTGGCTGTACGGACATCATCCACAACTTGGCCGCTCTCTTTGAACAATCCTTGCAGGACACTTCCACCTTGTCACCTCTAAGTCAAAATCAACCTGGTAAGGGGTCTCATATGTGTTGATATTATGCTTGTAATAATGACGACACCTTACCAATTCACATTATTATATAAATTATTATGTATATGTGTGTGTGTGTCAGGTGTGGGGAGGAGTCGTTCGGTAAAGAAGACCAACCCTCTCACTCGCATGTTCACATCAACTGTCAAGTTTCACAAGTCTCTTAAAGCGTAAGTTTACACAGTTACCCATGGCAATTAATGTTTGGTTAAAACAAGCTCAAAGGGGAATTACTTGATGATGTCACACAGCCACACCCAACTGGCTCTAATTCTAGGAATAGCTATCTTCCATTTTCTTACATGCATACTTAGCTCATCACACTATTATTAAAGATTGTACTCCATGGACCAACAAAAAATAGCATTCAGGTGAAAAAGTTAATGCACATCGTGGATTATCACAGAAGTCCCTCACGCTATCTCTCTCTCACTTGTTATTTTTAGCTCATAGCAACCATTTCCAAAAATAACCCAATTAGCACCCACCCACTCACTCCCTTAGCCTAACTCCTTTTCTGAGAAAAAAAACTAGACTACTACTTCTAATGCAATAAACAGGATGCTGTCTGCTGTTAATACATTTTCAGCTGGGTACCAGTGGTAATGATAGTAAAGTGTTACAGCAGGAGAGCAAGCTTTGCCAGTGAAAGATAAAGGATGTGTGATGATACTATAAGTGGGTGTGGTCGATGATGTGTTAAGTGGGTGTGGTCGATGATGTGTTAAGTGGGTGTGGCCAGTGATATATTAAGTAGGCATGGTCAGAAGTATGGTATCATGCTAGTCCCTCTTGTTGGACATTAAGTCTGTTTTGATTGGCTAATTGCACAAATAACCCATTCTGGTTTTGATGACGACGACAACCGTCATCATCATCATCATAGTCATCATCTTCATCATCATAGTCATCATCATACATGTGTGTACATGTGCATATAGTGGCGTCTACGTTGCCTCACTGTTCTACTCGGACGACTCTCGGGTCCTGGTCACCACGGACGACCACATCCCGATTGTGGAGGTTGCAGATGCCACTGGGACAGCCATCGGCCAGGACTTGGTGTGGCTGGCCAACGTGGCTTGCACGTGGGAGAACGTCCAGCCCATGAGCGACGTGACGGACTCGTGCACCACGTCCCCGGCCATACAGTTCAGGAACTTCCTGCTGCACGCAGTTCTGGACCTACAGAATGCCATGGGTGTGAGTGACCTCGGGCTCCTGCACCCGGTGCCTTACAAGGACTCGCAGGGATCCATTGTATTTGTCATCGCGCAGTATGCCAGAGATGTGAGTTGAGGATGGATGAAGTGGGAGGGGGAGGGGGGAGGGGGGGGGACTGGGTGGGTGAGGTAGAAGAGTGGGTGTAGCAACCCAATGGGTGTGGTTATATGGTGGGAACAAAGTGGGTGTGGTTATATGGTGGGTGTGTTAACAAAATGGGTGTGGTTATATGGTGGGTGTGGTACATTTTTAATTAATAACACGTGAGTGACTTCTTTTAAAGGCATAATGTCGATTCCATTTCTTGAAAACAACAATGTAAGAATGACTTTTAACTGAAGGATGCATCACATGCAAGTTATAAGTACTGTGTAAGTTGAAGTAAAAGCTATGAGTTTATGTGACTGGAACTTCTCCACTCTCCCCTACATGTCTCATTCTGCCTGAATCACTAAGGAGTGTTTTGATATCCTCCTGTGGCTGGTTGTTGATCCCTTGTCCCCACTCTCCCCTACATGTCTCATTCTGCCTGAATCACTAAGGAGTGTTTTGATATCCTCCTGTGGCTGGTTGTTGATCCCTTGTCCCCACTCTCCCCTACATGTCTCATTCTGCCTGAATCACTAAGGAGTGTTTTGATATCCTCCTGTGGCTGGTTGTTGATCCCTTGTCCCCACTCTCCCCTACATGTCTCATTCTGCCTGAATCACTAAGGAGTGTTTTGATATCCTCCTGTGGCTGGTGGTTGATCCCTTGTCCCCACTCTCCCCTACATGTCTCATTCTGCCTGAATCACTAAGGAGTGTTTTGGTATCCTCGTGTGGCTGGTTGTTGATCCCCTGTCTTATGAAAGGACTGGCATTGTTGCATTGCATGGACACTTGTTGGGTCTTGTCTGGAGAAACCAAGTGAGAGACAGGACACCACAATAAGGAGTCTGGTAGACTACATACAGTGGGAGTGGAGAAATCCCCAGCAAGTCTTAGCTGGCCCAACTAACTAGCACTAGAAATGGAATTCTGTGTCCTGGTTTCCTGCAATGGCAGATCACGGTTTGATTAGTTGGAATGTTTGATCTTGTGGTAGATAATTTGCTCTTGAGGGAAACCCTGTAATTACCAAATCAACCACTTGCTCACCAATGGCCATGCACAGATGAGGTTGCTATGGAGATAGTTGTTTTTGCACGGAATTAAAAAAAAATATATATATTACCAGTACAACTTGAGCATCTACAAAATCCATAATAGCTTATTCTGTGGCTGAACTTGGTGACCCCTGGTGTCCAATTGTAGCACCTGGACCCATTCAGCCAAGACCTCTGGCTATTGGCTTCTTTAACACTATACTTAGCAACTTGTTTGAAATGAGGAAGGTTATAATTGGTGCCACGAGAGGTAGCAATTAGTTGCTTCTTCGCCACTGTAGCTTAGCCTAGAGTCTAGTTCAAAGTTGATCTATGATCTATATTCACCTCTTTTGAGTATCGATTAATAATATTAAAAGTGGTTTTTTAATTATTTTTTTTTGTAAATGTATTTTTACCTTTTTTACTCCACCCACTTTCAGACTAAATCTATTGCTACTGGCAACTCTTCTTTGAAGTGGACGGACCTGCCGAAACTGTGGAAGAGGCGTGGCACCCCGACCACTCCCTCCAAGAAAGTTGGGCTGGATGCATATCCTGTGCCTGAGCAGATTGTGTTGGAAGTCCAAGAGATCATAGCTCACCACAGCATGGCCACCAACCCAATGGACAGGTTGGCTAAGATACACGCACATACATACGCATACATACATACATGCACAGTGATGGTATACAAGCACACACATACACACAAACACACACGCATTGGTACAGGCATACACACATATTGGGTATTATATATATACACACACACACACACACACACACACACACACACACTTTGGGCATTCATACATTTATCCGCACACATTTGTGTGCAGATGCACATGCCCACACTTTTGGTACACATGTATGCTCATACACACAGCATACACTACAAGCGTGCACACACACACACACACACACACACACATGTATGGCAGTTATTGGTCTGCACTAAGTTAGTTAGAAATTTAAATTGTTCTTTTTTGTTTGTTGTTGGTTCAGGGGTCTATATTTAGGTTACTTGAAGGGTCGTAGTTCGGTGGCTTCCATGAAGGTGATATGTCCAAAGGAGCATCCCAATGTTCTTCCTCACTTGAAGATAAGAAACAATCCAAACTTGTCCAGGTAAAAGTTCATCTAATCCGAAAGCATGTGTCCCCAAAGCATTTCTCTCTGCATCAATATTGTATTTCACCTCACTTAGACTTTGCCCGCTCATCATGGCTGTACCTCGCATTTGTATCACTCGAGTTCCCTGTTTATCACATAATAATAATAACCTCTCTGTCCCTGTACTTTCCCTTCTGGTGCAGTGCCGAGTGGCAATGGTTGAAATCTCTCAAGTCTCCCTCATGCCCCCTGGACTTGCACTCCTCCTGTCCCCAGTCACTGCAGCAGCTCCTTCTGCCTGGTCTGCAACTCTTCCTTAAGAACCTGGGCTTCAATCCGGAGGACGCCTCCCACCACCAGCTCTACGTGCAGGAGGTCATTGAGCTCAACGAGGACATCACCATTCTGATCGTCCTGCCACCCCCTGATCAGGTGTGCACGGCACCTGGGAGCACCGATCATTTTGTGGATAACCCGGACTTTGTGGCGTTACCAATCAGCACTTTTGAAATCAGTGAGTTAGTGTGTGTGTGTGTGTGTGTGTGTGTGCATATGGGTGGACAAGCCCTCCTTACTTGCTTCTTCTGGTTGACTTTGCAGTAAATAATTTTGATAAGTTAGTTTGTGCTAATCGGTGCAAGGATAGAAATTCATGCATACATACATACATACATACATACATACATACATACATACACACTCTTATGGGGATTTAGTGTCCTTTGAGCTAAGTGTGAATCCTTTGCATAATTGAATATCCAGTCTGGAGTTGCCCCATGCTTGCCACAAGTAAACATTTCCCTGAAGTTGTCAGACTTCACTTTAACCAGTAAGGCTGCCAGCCATGGTTGTTTGGTGTCGTAGTGAAGAGTTTATTTCATTTCATCATCTTTGGATGATTGTTTCAGGATAGGTATCTTTAGGTGCAGTCAGCAATGGCCGGCTAGCCAGTTGACTGGCGCCAGACTACCACTCTGCATGAGTGCTTGTTGGTGGTTGTATGTTTTGCAATCTGGCAAGTGTGATATTGTGTCTTTCTGTGTGTGCGTGTTTTTATTTGTGTCTGTGCCTTTGTTTGTTTTGCATAGTGCAACTGTACACTTATCAGCGATCCTTCATGACTAAGTTCTCCATGGTGAGGTCCAGAGTGGACGTGGAGTTACTGGCATCCGTGCAGATCCTCAGAGAGGCACTGTCCAAGGCTGAAGTAAAGGAGGCCAAAGAGAAGAAAGACAGACTGGAGGACTTTCATTCAGTAAGTTGTGTGTTTGTGTGTTCATGTGTGTGTGTGTTTGTATGTGTATGTGTGTGTGTGTGTGTGTGTGTGAATTCTAAAAGTCTACAGCTTCCTGCCTTCAGATAGTAAAATGTAGTAGGTTTTGTTAGTTCTATAACATTACGAGTACTCCCGTACACTATGAACTCCTTTCATGGAGAAGCCTCATCCTTGTACATTGTGAAGTTGCTATCTAGCCACAACCGGTCTATCATTGTGTGTGTGTGTGTGTGTGTGTGTGTGTGTGTGTGTGTGTGTGTGTGTGTGTGTGTGTGTGTGTAGCGCACGGATCAGGTATGGAAGCAGATGAGGTGGCTCGAGGAGGCCATACAGACGGGTAGAGATCATCATGCCACCAGCGACAGGCTCCTCTCTATGGCTACCATCTCTCTCAACTTGGAAAAGCAGAAAACAGAGGCTGAGGAGCTCAGGAAGAAGCAGGAGGAAGGTGCGAGCTTGTAGTGACAGGATAGGATAGGCTGGCTTATTCACATGCTCATGAATTATTCACACATATTGTTGCTCATTCTATTATTTCGCACATGGGGGTTGACAGTGTCACACCTTACATACAGAAGTAAGTCACCTCTCTGGTTGCAACTCACACATACATTAGCATTTACAAAGAACTACACTCCCACTTATACCACTAGCCATTGTTCGTTCCTTTGAATTGTAGTGAAGACCAGAAAGAAAATTGTGCTGCCAGAGGAGATGGCATTTTTGGTGTATTAGTTGCAGCTAGCTGGTATAGTTGCAGCTGGTATAGTTAGCTTGTAGCTGGTATAGTTAGCTTGTAGGTTTATGTAAATCAACAGCTGAAAGGACAAACAGTTGAACTGTAAACAACCAATATCTAGTGCAGCTAATTAAATATATCAAAGTTGAGAATGACAAGTTCAACAAATAAGGGCCATAGTTCACTATTCTCACACAAGCACACCTGGATCAAGACAAGGTCTTCATTATTAGTATGTTGTTTAACTACTGATCAAAATCCAATGAGTAAACAATTATAAACACTTGCTTTCCTCTGCTCCCTCATCATCTCACTCTCATTATCCCTACAGCTCTTCTGCACAGTAACAAAGGTGTGACCAGTGGCAGTAATCAGGTTTCAACGACGTCCAAGCCACCGGGCGGCCACCTCAGAGTGATGCTAAACTACAAGACTGGACTCTTGCGAGGCTCCATCGTCAAGCTCATGGTGGAGCACAGCACGACCACGGCCGAGGTGATCCGTCTGGTAGTGACACAGGTGGCAAAGACAAGCCGCAAGGCCGCCGAGAGTGACCTGTCAGACTATTACCTGGTTGCCAGCCTCGGTGGGAAGAAGGAGAAAATTCTGGACGCGGGCTATGCTCCACTGCAGCTGCAAATGAACGCGGCAGAGATTAAAGACAAGGTCATGCTCATGGTGCGAAAGCACTCCGAGGAGGCCCAGCTGAACCAGATGATCACTAACGTGTAGTAGTAGTAATAGTGTTGTCTTCAATCTAAACTTTCATCTTTATAATTCACTCTCATTAATATTTAACGAAGTAACAGCTATGTGCTTTCAATTGACTTGTCACAAATCGTCATTACAGGCAGTCTCATGGTTGTTGTTGTTTACTGTTCATTTTATGTGCTACATGGTTCCCCATCAATTTGTAATAACTTTGTTAGCCCCCGCAATGAGGCATCCTTAATAAGTCATCTCTGCATTTCCCCCTCAGTTGCTGTTATTATTATTATTATTATTCCTGTTTCAAACTGTTTAGATCAATTGTGTACATGTGTCATAATCTTTGGCATTTGTTTGTGAAAATATTGAAGTGTTATTAAGTATATAATTTCAGTTGGGATTGGCCGACCACAAACATGGTCAGAGTGTAGCCGAGTGAGAAGAAATTTAGTCCAAGACAGCTCATCTGCTGCAGCTAGGGACATCCTTCTTTCGGTTTTTCATGCATTGATGATTTGAATTGGGTGTTTGCTGAACAAGCAGTGAAAATGGAGGCATTTGCAAGTTACAAATTAGCTATATTTTCAGATCATGTGCATAGCCAGTGGTTGCTCCTTATGTGTTTGGCTGAAGCCCATGTCGATCAAATGGATTTCAGTTCTGAGTTCAGTTTATAAAAATAGCTTGGGTGAAGATGATGGTGTTCAAGTCTGCATAAGAAAGAATTTTGCATTTGGAACCCTAATTCATATAAATGATGGATTAAAAAAATGAATACAGACCAGTACCCTCTTGTTCATCAATGATTTTAGCTAAAAAAGAACTTATTTTCTCCAAATATTTGCATCTTTCTTATTATTTAGAGATTTTCATAATTGGCGAGCGAGCGAAGCGAGCGAGCAACTATAAGATGTAGTCTACATGTATGGAAATCCTGAATACGTCGTCGTTTTGAATACGTCGTTTAAACGCGCGCGCGCATTCCAGAACTTCGCTCGCTCGCCCAACCTACAGTCCCGCAGTTCTTATCAAAAAACTCATTTCATTGGTTAATCAAATCATGTGACCAATTATAGCGCCACGCGTGACCAATTATAGCGCCGCGCAATGGCTAGGGCTAGGGCTAGGGGACCAATCAGAAGAATTCTTTGATAAGAACTGCGGGATGGCTCCGCCCAACCAATGCTACACGAGCATTTTCTAGTATTTCACTAATGACGATCAAATCCAGTTAACGGCTCTCTAGCTCTACACACTTCATCCCGCGTTATATATTATTAGGTACTGAACAGAGCCTGATAACTGTTGCCACATAGAAAATGCATTAAACTAAACAGGATGTGGCTTAGGGCAATATTTTTCCATATCACCTGTGTTCATAGTTATTACGTTGGGTTATTACGTCCCCCTAGGTAAATTTCTTGTTACCAAGGTATTGCCATGAGCAGTACCTAATAAATTTATTATCCATTGGATACCCGAGAATATCACTCGTCTGATTGGCGGTATTTACGCTCGTGCCTGCGGCACTCGCGTAAATACTAAGCCAACAGACTCGTGATATTCTCCTGTATCAAATGAATAATATTATATAAATATTGCGTCATGCGGCTGCGCGCACGCCGCCGGTCAAACCGGTTCGGTTTCCAACAACACGAGACACACAACACCGTCAACAAAACCGGATCGGGTCGCGTGAGGTGGCACTCGAATAAGAACTGGTCACTTTCCCAGGGGGAGTCATTCTCTGAACTTTTATTTGAAGGAAGCTAAAGGAAAGTTAATTCGAGCGTCTTTCTCCGGACTCATTCTGCCGAAGTTGAAAATGCGTGATTCGCTGCTGACGGGGACAACCACTAAAGTGTGGGACTTTAGTTGAACCGGAGGGAAGGTGTGTGTGTTTATTTCGAAGTCGGTATACTTGGACGATAAGTAGTAGTTGGGCTGAAGCGTCACCTGCTCTGCAACAATATGCCAGTTTAAAATTCATCCATTTTCTCTCCTGCGTGGAGGCACCTTCCGACCTGTTTCCCGCCAACAATCATCTCATTCAGTTCTATTTAAAACTTTTTTTTCTTTATCTCCCTCCCTGCAATAAGATGTCATCAGTCAGCAAATCATCCAAGAGGGGCCAGGGTGTCATGGTGGCTTTCTCCAGCGGAGCTGTGAGTGCCATGGCCTCTACTCTCATGTTCCAGCCCCTGGACCTTGTGAAGACTCGCATGCAGTCCAGGGTGCTCATCCCTAGTGCAGTCACACCTGTCTACTTGTAAGTACTAGCTTATGAATGGAAGTAGTTAGGTATGCATACAGACACTTTTATTATTACTAAATTTGTGATTTTTTATTAGTGCATCTAGTGGAAGTGCTACAATTCCATCGGTTGGCATGGTATCCACGATTAGCACTGTAGTGAGGAGTGAAAACCTGGTGGGACTATGGAAAGGCATTGCTCCGGTGAGTTTGTGTCATGTGTGTATGTAAAGTTCTCATGTATCAGACATACTGTGAGATGAAAAGGAATCGGGTGTATATTGAATTGCATCTCCGGGTTATTGCACAATACTCATCAAGTTTCATGTTTGTTATTCTACAGTTGTATAGTTCAGGTCATGTGACTGGGTTAGATCCAGTCTTAGTTGGTTGGGTGGGTTGGAATGTTGTTAGTGTGTTCTGATGCAATCCTGGACATGATCTCTTTGTCTTGTTCTGTTTAGTCTCTGCATCGATGTGTGCCCAGCATTGGTGTGTACTTTGCCACCCTTCACTTCTTAAAGAGCACCTTCAGGTAAGTAATTAAGTTTAGATTGGTGGTCATTGTATTGTGTTCCTCCTGGGTTGGACTATGGTGTGTGCCTAGCCGGTTTAGTTTGTCTGGTATCTGTACCCAATGCATGTGTTGGCTTGTTGTGTGGGTGTGACTTCTTTATATGAACTGTGTGATTTATTGTAGGAAGACAGACAAGAACATCGCACCTCTGCAAGCTGCTATATTTGGAGCAGGTGCCCGTGCATTGGCTGCCACTACATTTCTACCCTTCACGGTTGTCAAGACCAGATATGAGGTGAGTCATACCTGCTGGTTGTGGTGTCCTCGCTATATAGTAGTGGTGTTGAGAGTGGTGTGAGGTAGTATTATTGGTATACTGCTGTTTACCAGAGTTAGTAACATAAGGGCCTTTGTTTTATCTTGGAATTCTTGAACACTTAAGCTTAGGACGGAACTATGTATTGTGTCGTTGGGGAAATAAGTCTCATTTTGTTTGTTTGAAAGCTCTTGTGAAGCTGCAACTCTAGTCACAAAGGGTAGGAAGTTCTGCCATTGTTCAGGACTGGCAGTTTCGTCAACTGCCTTGTATTTCTAGGTAGCATTGCTCTGATACCGGGAAGGACTGTTAGCAGTCGTTAAGTAATTTATTGTTTACATTCCTGGAGAGGTTGCAGTCAGGAACTGCTACATGAGCGTGGAGCCAAGTTGTAATGTATGTGTGTGTGTGTGTGTGTTATACTTAATCAATTGGTGGAGTTCACTCATTGAGGACTAGTTTGTGTGTTTGTTGTACAGAGTGGTCTGTTCCAGTACAGGAATGTGCCCAGTGCCATCAAGTCCATTTGGCTCAAGGAAGGATTCAAAGGTAACCTGTCATGGATGCTAATGAATGAATGAATGAATGAATGAATGAATGGTGCGCTCTTTGAAAGTGATTTCTGTTGTGTTGTGAGTGTAGGTTTGTCCCTCGGCTACTGGCCCACGATCCTTCGCGATGTTCCTTTCTCTGCTTTCTACGTGCTGTTTTACACTCAGTCCAAGCAGGCAGTGATGAGGGGTGAGTTGTAGGATGGGATGATGTGTGAACTAGTTGTTAGTGGGCGTGGCAGAGTTAACAACACCATTGAGTTTATTCATAACCTATGATTTCTCTCAAGTGGTGATCTGGCTGCTGTGCTTGGTCTATGGAATTTTTATCACCAAGACAACGGCATCTGTCGTGGTTGTTTATGACTACGACTCCCTGGTTTGGGGGGGGGGGGGGGGGGGGGAGTGGGGTGGCAATGGGTACTGAGTTTCTGATTGGGTATGTCAAAGGTTGTTGTTGAGTTTCAATGCATTGTTGTTGCAGAGCTGTAGCTAGTTTAGTGAACCCTTTGTTGAACTGTGACGGCAAGCTTTGTAGGAAGTTGGTAGCAGTCAATGGAACGAGTAGGAATACATAGTGATTAGACTTGCGATACTGTATTAGTGATATTTTCTCAGTCAAAATAAGTAGTAAAGAGGTCAACTTTAATTGACTAACCTTTGCCTTTCCCCCTCTTTCTGTGCATTAGTTCTCGGAACCACTGACCTGCCCGTCAATTACTCCCTGCCGTGTGGTCTGGTAGCTGGTCTGCTGGCGTCCGCCACTACCCAGCCTGCGGATGTCATCAAGACTCGTATGCAGGTGAGCCCGGAGTCCTTCTCCAACATCCAGAAGACCATCCTCACCACCATCAAGGATGGAGGCCTACGCAGCTTGTTCGTGGGCTTCGCTCCCCGAGCCACTCGAAGGACTTTCATGGCATCATTCACTTGGGCCTTTTACGAACGTGTGAGTTGCGGAAAGACTTAATTGGTTGATTAGTGGGGAGGGATAGTCTGGAATGGAAGCACTTCAAGTGGGTAACTGGCATAGGTTGTTAGATGTGCATTAATAGTGTTACCTGACTAGTGATAGAAGTGGTGAGCATTTCTGGGTCTGCTCTACTTTGTAAGATGCCACACAAATATAGTTCTTGGAGGGTTGTGAAGTCCTATTTCTTATGGCTCTCTAAGTAGTTCTGGAAGTTCCTTGTGTTAGGGCAAGGCTTCATCAGTGTGTGTTTTGAGTTGTGTTGACCATACTTGTTTAGTTATTAATGGTTATGTTGTTTTTTGTACGTAGTGGTGATAGTACTTGCTGAATAATGGTGTATTTTTTGTTGTTGTTCAACAGATCAACCGATTCATCAGTGAAAGGCTACAGTGATGGAGATATGAAGGATGTCCAGACCTCTCAGAATTTGCCATCGTTGATTTGACTCTTCTAGAGTTGTTCACCAACCTCCCAGGAGCAGTTCCCTCCACCCTCTTTCTCTCTTCGGTCCTCTTAAGTCTTCTTTATCCATTGTCATTGTGGCCTATTTTTCGGTCAAAAATGGCATTGGTTCATTTGCTGCATTTTGCAGTAGATTTTCCACTTATTACGCTCTTCTCCACCATTTCTTCAGGTTTTATTCACATAGTGAAGGACAACTTAACGATCTCTTCTGCCCTCTGAACTATAGTCCCTCCCACCAACTCCTCCCATTCCTCATGCAGTGATATGTGCTCTGGCTCTTATAGAGCTGGTCGGCAGTCATCATGTTTGTTGTCTTTGGAAGTTCAGTATTGATTTTTTCAGAGTTGACTCATCATTCAGAACTTTATTCCTCTGCTGTGTGTGTCATGTCTGTAGTTGCGTTGTTAGCAGTAGTTTCAGACTTTTCATTGTGTGTGTGTGTGTTACTGAGTAGCTGTTTTATTGTTGCCAGTTATGTATGAAATCATTTATTGTCAGTACATTAAGTAGTATTCAGTGGGCTGTAATTGGGAAGGTAAAGGGTCAGCAATTTAGAAGACTGTCTACATGAAGTTGTGCTGTAAGTTATGTGCAAGATGATATACAGTGAAACCTCTCTTAATGGACATTCTATGTAAAGGACATCTCTCTGTAATGGACAATAGTAAAAGCACCGATGGGAGTTACCATAACTAAATAAGAACCTCTATGTAAAGTACACCTCTGTATAATGGACAAATCTGGTTGTTCTTCAAGTGTCCATTATTCAGAGGTTCCACTGTATTTTATGCCCGGTTTAATAAGTGCAGCCAGGTTTTCCAGCTGTGCCAAATGTGCAACTGTTTGTTGTTTTTTAATGCCAATGGTGGCATTTCTACCCCCTGTCAAACCTGTATCTTAGTTTAGTCCAAGGCTATGGAAGTTGGCTCTTGATGAAGAGCTTCGACATCCATGAAATAGAAACCTTTTACACAATGGTAATTCAGGGAGTGCTACAAGAATAGGTATTGATTAGCTATATCATGTGATATTCTACTCGCTGGATATCAGGAGAAAAAAGGCCCCACCCCCACTTTTTCACATTTTGAGTGTAGCCATTGGCTTAGAAAATGGGGGGGAAATAAAATAATTTTTTTTATTTAAATAGGGTTTGAAGAAATTTATCTTATATTATTATTAATATAATTAGGATTGGAAAAAAGGGGAGCAAAAAAGAGCAACTAACTTTATGGTGGCTTCAGAACCTCCATTTTTCATCTCTTTTGATTATGAATCTTTCTAAAAAATGTTTATGTTTTCTGAGATTATATAACTGTTGGTTGACCAGAAATTGAGAAAAAATATAGCTGTCAGTCAGATAGAACATCTTAGTACGAGTTATACAAGGACTGCTGCTAATTAATTCCATCCCCTTCCCACTTAGAGTTGCTCCTACCCATCTTGCTTCAGAAATTTGAAAATCCTTGATTACCACATTTTATTCACCCCACCCCCAGTGGATTCACCAGCATTGATAATCTTTTGGCTCCAGTCTGAAACAAACCTTAGCCATTCATGTCTGCAAGGGGAAGAGGTAGAATCAGTAAATCTGAATTATCAAACAACTACATACAAAGTCTATCCTTTTTAATAATTTCACAGGCATCTCTCAGTGACATAACTGTCACACAAGCAGAAGGGTGAGGAAGTTGTCTTTCTTGAGAGTGATTGCTATAATATGGTGGATTAATGCAACAGTTGTCAAAGCCCTTGAGCTACCGCTAGTCAAAGTATTTCTTTATGACTTCAGACATCTTGGTGAATACTGCTCAGGAGTTGTTCAGGAGTTGTTCTTCAGCCTACAGACATTCGTAACATAACACTGCTGGTTGGTAGTACACCACATCAGTATCTTGAAGAGTAAATTACATCTGAAGAAGAGCTATAGACTCCAGTTATCATTCTTTTCTCCACATGCTGTGGAAATAATACTTTGAATCACTTTTTCTCAAAGAAAATTAAATGATAAGAATTATATTTTAGTTTCTTGCCCACATAGCTGGCTGGCAATGTTCCAAATTCTGAATGCAAAGGTTAACAACTTGGCACTTTTATAAAAGGATACCACATATCTCCGTGCAGTTTGACAAAATATTAGTTCCTTATAACCTTTTGATTTCATACAACCATGCACAGCAAAAGCGGTGGGTGTATCTGTGGAAAGCCGATGGTGTGATGACCTTTTACCATTTGACAAAATTATTAGTTCTTATAAACCCTCCTGATTTGATACAATTGATAAGAACCTCCAACCTGTGCCATTCACCCCCCAGTTTTTGTTTAATGATCAAAAATAGAATGTGCAATTGTAACAGATGGTCTAAAGAAATAAAAAGAAATGTAATTGAAACAAAAAAATGACCAAGTACTGAATTGCAAAATAGACTATCACTGAACACATCAACATAACACCCAGAGCAGCAATAATTTTTATTCAAAACTAGTACATATATATGAACATGTGCAAATCAAGCAAATTTATAGAGTGAGTGAAATAAAATAATAATAAACCAGGTAAGAGGTCTACAATTGCATTATGTCTTGGATGTGGCGGGTAAGGATGGTATCTTTGACAATATTGAAGACCACTTTAATGTTCTTGGTATCGGTTGCGGTAGTGAAGTGGCGATAGAGTTCCTGTGACGTATCGTGTCGCACATGGTTGAACATGCTCACCAGATAATTCTGAACATCTTCTAGCTTGTGAGGATCACCCTGAAGTAGGAAGGAGAGAGAGAGAGGGAGAAGGGCACACACAAAGAGAGGAAGAAAAGAGGAACAGCAAGTCAAGCATTAAAAAAAGTTTGGTGGTCTGTCTATCTCCTAGGATAGCATGCACACCGCCAACAATAGCAGTGATCTGCTGCTACTAGTTGATAACTCTTGTGGTGTGCTGTACACAATGGCAAGTAGGCCAGCACAAAATAGCTTTCTTCTATTTGAGGCCTCTCATCTCCACGATAACTATAAAAGCCCAGTAGTTTACACTCTGTTAAAAAACAAACAAAACAAACAAAACAAAAACAAACCAAGACTGATCATATTATAAGGTAGTGGAAAACAGATATCTTCCTTCTTGTACATACATAAAATCAAGCAAATAATATTGTAATCCTGAAAGAGTTCCTGCTAGAGTGCACAACTACAACTGGAGCCATTTCCCCACTAATGCACCAGTTCCTAATCCAGTTATTTCTGACCTCTACACTTCCACTACATCTTAAACAGACGGAATAGGCCACACTTTTGTGCTAATTAATTAATCACCTTAAAATCTGTGAAATAATCGGAGATACTCTTGACTTTGATTTTCTTGATGAGCAAGTCACTCTTGTTGAAGAACAGGATGATGGAGACGGACCTGAAACACCGGTTGTTGACGATGGTGTCAAATATGTTCACGCTTTCCACTAGTCTATTGGTTACTCTATCTTCTAGAATGGTTTGGTCGAAGGCACTGGACGAAACCAAGAAAAGAATGGATGTCACTTCGTCGAAACACTGGAACCATTTCTGCCGCTGCGACCTCTGACCTCCCACATCCACAAACCGGAAAGGAACACCTTTGATATCGATGTGATACTCTTGGATACCCCGAGTGGCCTTACGTGCATGCAGAACATCTTCTTTGGACGGAATATATCCCTATGGAGCAATAACAACGATTACAGACATCCATAGACCAGCATGGCTAGTGTAACTAAGCAACCACCTCCTGGCTATATAGCCAGGTCAACTGGAGCAGCTAAAAATAGAAACAACCTTTTACCCCGCCAAACCCCACCCACTTCCACATATCCAACAGCAAACATTGTTTCGTAATTGTCGTCCTAGCAACGCCCACACATAATAGAGCTAATCGAATCACAGGTAGTTCAGAATGTATTATTAGTTACAGTAACATGCATCCATCAACAGGTCACACATAAACTCTCCAGTGGACCAGATGTCTCTTGGCTCTCAGACCAAGCAGACTATCCAAACAGAAGGACTCCCTCCATGCTGCTGTCTGACTGAACCAAGCACAACACACACCACACTGATGAGGAGAAGTTTACATTGCAACCAGTTCCCTTGGTAATTCAACACACATGCATGCACACACATGCACACACACACACACACAAATTATACCCAGAAGGAACAAAAGAGTAGTATGTGATTCACGTGAAGTGAAGCTGACATTTGAAGTCATTTATTCCAGAGCTCTAATTCTAGATTCAATGCTTAATTAAGCCTCATCACAAATTCTTGGCCCAATCAGTGCTACCTTCAATGACAGAGACAAGGAATGTCAAAGTCAAAGTTTATGTTCAGATGAAGTCTCTTCACTGCACTAAAAAAACCCCAAAAACAAAAAAACAACAACAACCAAACAAAAAACCCCCAAATTCAATCAAATTCAATGCCAGTTTGATTTCAACATAATCAACCCTTTACCAAGTCATTATCAGGTCACTTGAGAGAAAAACTACATGTGGTGTGAACCAAATCCTGACCCCACCCAGCCAGACCACACCCACCAACTCACCAGTGCTCCCACTGTGTCAATATGCTTCATAAAGTAAGGTACAGAATCACCCTACAAACAAACAAACAAACACACGTCGTAGATACCAACAAACCATTTTGATGTCCTATTAAATAGACTGATATTAACATTACTTATTTTTTAACTGTAGCAATATTACTCGTACGTTTCATGATATAATTTTAAGGTAAGGTGTGGTCTTGTGGATATGATTGTGTGTGTGTGTGTGCATGTCTTGTCTCACTTCCCAAGAGGAAAGTGCTGATCGTAGAATGATGTGTTGCTAGTTTATGTACATACGTGCTCACACACATACGTACAGGCACTCTCTTTCACATGCTTGAAACAATACCTGCAAACTTTTGCACGCCAGATTGGCAAAGACTCTGAAGTACGTATTTTGGTACAATTGTTCACATGCTATGAATATCATTAGTGTTTTGTAATAACTCTGGAGTCACACATCAACTGAGACTGACTGATTATTAGAGATTAATAGAGAAGGTGTGGCATCCCCCCTGGATGGTAGGTGATTGTCAGGGGCAGACTGTTGACAGCTGGCTGTGTCCTACTGTGGAAATGGTTTAAGTTGCCAATTTTAGTAACTGTTGGTAAACGAAGAGGTCACACATAAGGAGAGGTCAGAAGGAGGTACTAGTTTGAAATTTTTTTGTGTACATCCTTACTGTCTGTCTGTGTCAGCTGCAATTCTACCACAACCCACCCACCAACTATTTCATCTCTCCATATACGTACTCTATATATTTATTGTGGAAGGAAGTGACTGAGTAGGAGATGTACATGTCAAATACTAGTTGAACGCTGCACATCGAACACTCCAACGTCCCAGTAGTTCTAAACAACTGAATTCTTAGAAGTATGGCAGATTACTTCTGAAAGCCAAAGCTCCATTTGTTGTAAAGAAGAGAAATAGGGAAGAATACGAACGCATACAGAAAAAATAATTAGGAGAGGCAACAACAACGTTCCTAGATTTTAGGAGTTACGAGAGTTAATACAGTCTTGTACGTAAGAGACTCTTGCAGCTGTTAGAAACATGAAAACAAACAAACAAACTATGCTTATTTTAAGTCAAAATGTAGGATTTGTAAGAAGGGCAAAGACTTTTCTGGGGGAGGGACAAGTACCTCCTTTCTCCCTTCCCCTACCCTTAAATGCCGCCGGCCTGTATGTATGTATGTATAATATGTCAATTCATTCTTCGTGTGTAAAAAGTATTATCGCTAATGTTTTGATTTTCGTGTGTAAAAAGTATTATCGCTAATGTTTTGATTTTAGAATGTTCAAATTATTATTATTATTATTTTATTATTAGCAGGTATTATAGCATGAAAAGCTGTGGTATTGGGGATTAAGCATGAGAAAAATTTCACGAGGCAAAGCCAAGTGAACTTTCTTGCCACACGAATGCTGTTAATTTGAATAATTTAGTTTTCTGTGCTATCAATGTTAATACTATAGTGAACGGTAACCATTTATTCCTGCAGTTAAGAAACCATAATCTTGTTTTATATTTTTGTCAAATAAATCCAAGCATTCCAAGTCTGCTATTATTCAGCAAGAGAAGTTATACCCAATCTGAAGTTGCCAGGTTGCTAACGGTTTGCACATCCAAACAAAACAAAAACAACAACAAAGCTTTGCCAACCAGTAACATATCAACCCCTTACCATATCACTGAGTGAATCCAGAATTACGTATTACGTTGTACAGCTTCTACACAAAGTGAAAATGACATACTTAAAGGCAACAGCACAACCTCTAGAGTGGGGGGAGAAGCTTGCTTTACATATGTTTGACTGATGTCTACCAAAAGCAGCTGGTCTAACTATAGCCTTTTGTTATCACAGAATAGATTCACTTCCTCCACTTCCTCTCAACAAGTTACAAATAAAATGCCTCTTAAAACTGACTTGAAATCAGTTGATTCTAATCTACTTTCATATAACTGAAGAAAGTTTCTGACACTTCATTAGTACTGCCCTCATTTAGCCATCCCGCTAGTAACTGACCGGCACACACAAACAACAGGAACTTAACTGTACAACATGTAAATATCACAGGTCACATGACTGTCACATGACACCATCTGGCCATGCAAGTGAGTCACATGACACACAGAGGACGGGCTTGCTCTTAGACATTGCACTAAACAAGTCAGGCTCATCTTGAGGTTTTATTAAAACCAACAACTTTAAACCACCAGTAACCTCACCTCTGTACAACAAACCATTACCTCCTACCTAGCAACTGCTAGTCCAGACATCAACCAACAACCACTTAGGATTGTTGCTCTCCCTGTCAATATAAGCATGACGCTCACCATAGCAACAATGTGTGTCTGTGCATAGCAACAATGTGTGTCTGTGCATAGCAACAATGTGTGTCTGTGCATAGCAACAATGTGTGTCTGTGTGTGTGTTGCTCATTGATAGCGTGTAAGATGAAGAAAGTGACCCAGAGAAGTAAAATAAAGCACCAAAATAGAAGGGAAGAAAAATACAGTCCTAGTATCTCCTATTTATTATAACAGACATTTAGTAATTAGTCTATCTGGAAATATTCATATTGTATAAGCCTGGCTAGAATCCAGGTGGCTCGTGCTGAGCTTGCAATATTTACCAGTGCTCTGTGCTGGCAGGGATTTCCTCCATAATCCACAACCACTACTGGGCTCAAATGAGCAAGCATTTCCTATGAGGTTCAGAGTTCAGCATAATCTCTCTCCCCCCACACACACACCCAGAAAGTTAAGTTCACATCTTTGTTTTATTTTGAACTCTAGATGTGCAGGGGACACCACAAGACCATGAGCATGTCTGTGCAGCTCATTATCTGCTACGCCCACCTATATAAGGGAAGAGGGAGGAAGAAACCTGGGACCAACTCCACTGGTGCATGTAATGCACAATACACTAGTTACGTGAGACGACCAAGCCAAGAATGTCAAAACTGCATAGACTGGAATGACACTCTTCTTGACCACCTTTACCAATTTTAACTTGTTGTGATCTCTTTTGCGACTCGGAGAAACCATCAAACGTAGCGGCCGAGTGAATGTCTCATAGCGGCCTAGTGAATGTCTGATATTGTTAACAAAATTACCTACAACATGCTAGTCACAGCAAATAACTCTGATACCGGAGTTAATCTATATATTCTTGACCGTAAACACGTACCCCGAACATCTGGCACCTTATCACACCCACCCTTCCACTATCCATACTGAAATAATGGTTTCTGGTACAGATTCTATTTTTCACAGATAAGCAGATAATATACATACATAAGAGGCACAAAAACTATGAACACTTGAAGACACAAATAATAAAAAATAAAAAAAAATAAAAATAAAAAAAATTGTAAGGGTGAAATGTTATTGTTTCTGTTATGCTATTGGTAGAGTCCCAATCTAATTTCTAACCTCTATCAGAACCTCGTACCAATCCTCCAAGGTTTATAGCAAGTGGAGTGGTGTATACATAGCAGCATGGTATAGAAGACAAACTGTGGGAATAATCAAGTGGGAAGCACTTCCTTGCAGCGGTCTTCCAACTAGAGTTAATTAGTAAGCTATTTCCTCACAGTAATGGATCTACTTGGCAAAGCGCACGCACGGACTTACACACACAAGCACACACCCGCTACCTTCAAGGATGTGTAATACATCAAGTGGTTAGTGAAAGTAAGCACTTTACCATATGAGTTCCTTAGTTTGTTTATTGTACTTGTAAGTTCTCAAATTAGCAAAGCAATGAGCCTTTCGATAGTTGTTGCTATAACAACAGTGAAGGATCACAACAATCTCAGCTGAGAGACACACTTCTACTTTAAAAAACACGCAATTATCCAGACCACACCCAAAAAAGTGCACGTCTAGACCACACCCACACAATTCCTCGCTATAGTAGCACATGACAATAAGTCTGTTACTACCACACTGTACTATATATTGCAAGACAAACAACAAACACAACCTGGCAATTAAACACTTCCCCACCATCTATTACTGCTATCATGATGCATCATGCAATCTACACTCGAACCTCTCTTATCCGGACAGTGTGGGGCCAAGGGGGCGTCCATAACTCAGAAATACGCATTCAAATATCATTCGCTGTAGCTAAAGAACTGTCCAGAGTCTAACCTCACTAACTTTCCTGTCTTAATTTCCACTATCATGCTTTCTTGCTAGAGTTAAACTACTATGCTTGCGTTTAAGTGCCGCGACCTTTCTGCCGTCCCCTCTAGTCGTTAAGTTCTAGAAGAACTAGTGGGCCCACTGAACTAGCTAGCAGCAGTGATGCTGCCTGTCAACAAGTTCTATGAAGAACAAGCAGTAGATGTACTAACTGCCTCTTGATTTCCATGTTCTATCTCTTCAACACCGCAATCAAATTCTCAAAGTAACACATGAAAAAATTTACACAATTTTATTCATTGATTTTTTGGAGTGGTAGTTTATTAAATGTCAGTCACTGGTGTCCGGTAGACAGAGGTGTTTGTCACTGGTGTCCGGTAGACAGAGGTGTTTGTCACTGGTGTCCGGTAGACAGAGGTGTCCGTAACTTAGAAGAACAGATAAGAGAGGTTCGAGTGTATTTTCCATTTTTCAGCATGTGCTGATTGAGAGGGAAAAAAAGAAGAAAAAAAAAAGGAAGAAATTTATATATAATATATATATATATAGATCCATAGCTTTTAGTCAGACAAACTTCCGTGGCAAACAGTGACGCCACTGCGACTGCCACCACTTCTGCACACCAAACACTTAGTGTAACGACACTGCCAAAGCCACTAACACTGTGGGAATCAGAGGTCTGTCACATTCCAACAATATTGTCCAACTTGGGCTCATCCCACAATACAGCAAACCCACCACTTTCATGCCATGCAGGCAGAAAGCCACTACACAACACAAACAGGTAGATGTGGTGCTCACTTAAAAATAAAAAAAAGAATAAAGAAATATCTAAAAGAAAAGGCATAGTAGAATAAAAACAACAACTTTCACTGTGTTCCTTATAAAGGTTTCTTTTCAATCTTAACTTGGAAAAGCAACATAAAGGAAACTATACTTACTGTACTGAAGGCGTCGAGAAGCTGGGCCTCACACTAGAGGTCTAGGAGATAGATATAAGGAAGAGGGCTACAGTAAACCTTGGCCTCCACTGAGGCTGTTACATTAGTAAAAGAATGCATAAGCTGATACAATTAGGATGAACTAGTGCCCAAGACAATACAACCATTTTACGGAGCTCTACTTAACCTTTAGCACCTTAGCACTCCAATTAGAACAACATAACACTGAAATAAACAAAAGTGAGGATTCTTTTTACAATCCGTAATAAATGTCACTGAGCCTTAGCTCTATTCTGTCAGATAGTGAAAATTAGCAATTATACAATTAGTAAGACAAGAGGAAAAGGTTTCCCACCGGATTTAAACAGGAAGAGTCACATACACCACCTGGTCAGTTCAAAGCCGTAATTTAGCTCATCCAATGGACCATGGAATAATTAGTATTACAAACTTTCGTGACTTTTATTCCTGGTGTGTTACAAGATTTATCTAGATTCTACTCATATTTCAATCCCTGAACCAACAGTATGACTGACACTTACCAGCTGAAACTCATTGCTTCTGTCCATTGTGGCTTGCACACCTGCATCTCTCCACAAAGAAGTGAGAGCTTCCACATATTCATGGAAATCTTCATCAGACATTTCGGCGTCTCTATGATAGCTAGATACTTTCTGGCCATAATGTTCGTTGTTAGGATTCTCTAAAGGTATTTGCAACCTTCTCCTAGCTTCTACCAAGATTTTGCTGCCTTTTAGAATGTTATGATAGATAGTGTGCCTGAATTCGACTCTGTCCTGCTCCGAATAGTCCTGCCCGTGGATGATTCTCATCTGTTTTATAAAGGTACTTTTACCAGACTCGCCCGCCCCGAGAAGCAGAATCTTAATCTCCTGTTTCAGACTCTTTTTCTCATTCTGTAGCTGCTTGTCTATCTGTCTGCTCCGGCGCTTCGCCAGCTTCTCTTCCTCATTGATTAAAAACGGGCAAGCCATTTTCTGAGTCTCTTCTTACTGCTCAGAACTTATCAGAAGACTTTCACCGTGCGCCCATAGTATACGGAGTTACGGCGGAGAACCACGCCTTGCGAAAGGACAAGGGTGGGCCATGTTCTCCGCGGTTGAGCTCGGTGGGCGTGTACTAAGCTATGAATAACTTAAGGAAATTCATACTTGTAGCAGGTGAAAAGCCCTTACAACAGGAGTTGGGTATTTGGAAGTGGAATTATGCAATTAAGTTACTAGGTATGCACTTTTCTATATTCACTGATTTAATAAAATAAAAAAATAGAACCTATAGATTCCCAAAATAAATAATTTGGTAATTATTAACTCATATTATTCTGAGCACAATAATTAACATTATAAAAATTATTCATTCTCAAACAGCTTGGATCCACCAACTATACTGGACTTCCCAGATACTGTTCACTCATATCTATTCTACGATGATGCGGTAAGGGTTGCCATCATCCACATTGGTCTTACTGTCACTTTTACCTTCAGTGTAGTCATTCTCACGACTGGCATTATCACGGTCACTGAGGAAATCCTCATCATAGTGCATATAATTTGATTTAATTTCATCATGGCAAGCATCAAGCTCAACACCTCTGCCTTGATTGTAATGTTTTTCATTCGCGCTGGCATCATCCTCACTGTCATTGTCTTGAGCCGTACGATTGACTTCTTCCTCATCTGACTGATTACTCTGGGAGTCCTCATCATTATCTACTGTCTTTGAATATGACTCATCATCATCGTCTTTGTCTAAGTTTTGCTGTGTTTGGTACGGTACTGAGTCACTGCCAAGTATGCCTTCATGTGTGTTAGACTCTTCATGTGGATAAACTCCATCATATTTGTCTGATTTAAGTCCATCGAAGTCCAAGTGCACAGATTCATGGTGACTGTGCTGACTATCATAGCTAATTTTTGCACTGGCACTTCGATGTTCATTGCTGTGATTACTAAGCTTGGTGCTGTCACTGTGTTTGCTGATGGTGGGGGTGTGCTCACCAACTTTGCTACTAGCACTGCTATGCCTGCTGACGGAATGGTCTAGTTTTCTGATATCAATATTACTGTGCCTGATGGTATCCAGTCTGCTACCGGCGCTGCTATGCTTGCTGATGGAGCGATCCATTTTGCCACCAACACTACTGTGTTTGCTGATAATATCCAGTCTGCTACCAATGCAGCTATGCTTGCTCATGATGTGGTCCACTCTGCCACCAACACTAGTATGTTTGCTGATGGCAATATGGTCCAGTCTGCTACCAACTCCACTGTGCTTGCTGGTGGCATCCAGTCTGCTATCAATGCCGCTATGTTTGCTGATGGTTTGGCCCAGTTCTCTACCAACACTGCTATGTTTGCTGACGGTTGTACGGTCCAGTCCGCTATCAATGCCGCTATGCTTACTGATGGTTTGGCCCAGTTCTCTACCAACACTACTATGTTTGCTGACGGTTGTACAGTCCAGTCTGCTACCAATACCGCTATGCTTGCTGATGGTTTGGCCCAGTTCTCTACCAACACTACTATGTTTGCTGACGGTTGTACGGTCCAGTCTGCTACCAATACCGCTATGCTTGCTGATGGTTTGGCCCAGTTCTCTACCAACACTACTATGTTTGCTGATAATATTTAGTCTGCTACCAATTCTGCTATGTTTGCTGATGGCGGTGGTATGGTCCAATCTACTACCAATACTTCTAAGCTTGCTGATAGTTTGGTCTTGTTTGCCATCACTACTGTGCCTGCTGGTGTTATTATCACTGAGTTTGCTATCAGCATGGCTGTGCCTACTACCAGTGTTATTAGGCTTACTGCCCATGCTGCTATCAACACTGCTAGTTGTGCTTTCCGGTTTGCTGTTTCCTCTCGTATCACTCTGCTTGCTATTAGCATGGCTATACTTACTGCTGTCTTGTTTACTTCCTATGTTGCTGTGCCTGCTACTGTCAGTGATCTTGCTGAAATCGTTGCTATACTTGCTACTGGTGTCACTGAGCTTTTTGGCTTCATTACTGTGCTTGCTGTTAGCGTCTCCATGCTTGATGCTTTCTATGCTACTAGTTTTTCCATCACTACTTTGCTGTTCCTTGGGGTCTTTATCAGCATGGCTGTGTTTACTTATGCTAAAGCTGCTGTCACTTTTCTTTGTTCCGCTGAGTGAGGTTTCTTCTTTATCTTTGCTGTCACCATGATCTTCTTCAAGTTCTTTATCTCTAATCTGGATTATGAGTTGTTTAGAAAGAGTGTCATCATCCTCATCACTGTCTAGGATCAAATCCTTATGCTTATCCTCCTTAATTTCTTTATGTGAAGATGCTACTTTTGTAGTAATACTTGTGTTACCTAATTTGGTCTTTTTTCCCTCTTTATGCGGAGTCTCTTTAGGCAGTAAAACTGGTATCTTTTTGTTTTGTTTAGGTAATATAGTTGGAATCACTTTCTTTGGTTTAGGGAAGGTAATAGGTGTCTCTCTATTGTTTGCAGGCCATATTGTTAATGCTTCTTTGTTTTGTTTTGGGAATGTCATTGGTAGTTTTTTGCTTTGTTTTGGCAATATAATTGGTGTCTCTTTGTCTTTGTTTGATTTAGGCAATGGAGCTGGTTTTAAAAGCGTTTCAGTACCCCGCAAACTCAGCTTGCATTTAGTTTGTGGATTTTGTTTCAACAGTTTTTCTTTCTGTAAACTGGTATCTTTTATAGTGGTGGTAGTAGCAGCCTTGTCTGATGATGATAGTTTGGGTTTCCCAACTTTAGGCACGACTTTACTTTTTTGCAATTCAACATCGAGTTTTGTCTTATCTTGAATAGCCATTGATTTTTTCTTAGCTTTGTAATCTACTTTGCCAGCACTGGCTCGTGTCTGTTTAGTAATAGTCACGTCTTCCATTTCCTTACTTTTCTTTTTAACCCCTTTTGCTTTATCTACTGGCTTAGTAACTTTTACCTCTTTCAGCTTATCACCTACTTTAAGTGGGACAGCTTTTGCTTTCAACTCCATTTTCTTACTCACAGATGATACTTTTCTACGTTTTGATTTTTCTGGTTGTTCTTTTTTCTTGTCATCTACTACTAATAGATCCATTTTTGGTAGTGCAGTAGTTTTGCGCTTTTTAGTAGCAAGCAAATCATCTTTCTTTTTAGCAACTGGTGGCTTATGGTCCTTTGTACTTATTTTTCTACCACTGGTGACTTCTTTGGGACGGTTAGTTGGTTTCATATTTTGCTCTCCTCTATCTTTTCTGCATGATGTCCTAAAAAATTAAAAGATCAAATTAATAACTCGACTCATATAGCTAATGACTCTATAATATTGAAGAATAATAAACTGTTGAAGAGAGAGAATACATAGATATATAAAAAAATTTTGTTCAGGCAAAGAAAAGTATTGGCAGTTATTTATTTCAAAAGTGTACTCAATAAGTCTACTATTAGTCAGAATTGTTTAGAGGGGCTATATGCTTTTAATTCTTTAAGCATATGGAACTATTACTTTAAGCTACCTGTTCATTATATACCTGTTATTTTCCCTCTAATCCTAGCTATTAGACTAGCTAAAACATACAGTGAGACACAGTGCACCGACTAGGCAGCAAACAAAACCTGAGGCTATATAAGCATTGGGTCAGTAGACGCTTATGATAATATTGGAGTTCCCCCAAATTGCTATGGCAACCTTGGGCAGTTGTATTTCTTGCCCTAGTACAAATTAGGTCAGGTGTTGTAGCCAATAGCCAGCTGCTATAAATCTAACCTTAATAAGCACTGTAGCTGCTACACAACCTAAGGTTCTTCGCCAGTTCCCTGCTGTCAATAAACTGTTGAGTCATAATTGTTCTAATTAGCTATAGTTATAGATACAATTATATAGTATTTTCACTAGTCCATGTTAAGTTTTAATTCAGCAAACATTTCAGTCACTCTTCAGTGACCATCATCAGTGCTATTATGATAGTACAAAAAATGACCTCTAGGTAATGTTGCCATGACCTGGCTATAATATGTTAATGAGTCATATAACAAGTTATTGCATGAGGCTTTGGTACACCCTGGGGAGAGTTCCAATTTCTCTGTTTAGAGCATTCTTATTGCTTTGAATATGCCATGATTCAAGCAGACATCTCTGATAGAAGTGCTAAAACACAGAATGAAGGAACACCAAAGAGCTCTCACTTCATGGAATAACTTTTATGTGACATCTGCCGTAGCAGAACATGCTGTCAAAACAGGTTATTGATGTAAAAGATCACTTCTATCAGAGATGTCTGCTTGAATCATGGCATATTCAAAGCAATAAGAATGCTCTAAACAGAGAAATTGGAACTCTCCCAAGGGTGTACCAAAGCCTCATGCAATAACTTGTTATAGCTTAGCCATAGTGACTCATTGACATAAGCCAGGTCATGGCAACATTACCTAGAGGTCATTTTTTGTACTATCATAATAGCACTGATGATGGTCACTGAAGAGTGACTGAACCGTGCTGAATTAAACTAACATGGACTGGTGAAAATACTATATAATTGTATCTATAAGTTGTCAATACCTATATAGTCACACAGGACTTCATAAAATTAGCTATAGATATGCCTGGAAACTTTATTTTATAGTATCTTCAACTTTCTATTTTATTTGAACATACATTAACAAGCGCTGCTCTTTCTAATTATTGATTCAATTTAGTGAGATAACTATAAATGCACAGTTTCAATTAGCCAAAAACAACAACTAACTAACTATATACCAAGGGAGGATCCAGTGATATTGATGGGGAAGGGCCCAATTATATTTTCAAACTTATTAAAATATATAGCTAAATGATTTTGGACATTAATTTATAAGTGAAGAGTATTAATTAGCATGCAGTTGTCCTATAAACAAAATTGCCTGCATCCTTGTACAATATAATGGGAGGGGGGGGGGGGGCTGGCCCCCTCCTCCCTGGATCCTCCCCCTGCATGTGTACAGAGCTAGCTATTTGTGACATTTCTGACACTTTGTGCCCTTACTTTCCTTCCATTAATACATTATTACATCTCTTAAAATCAAGGCATCATGAAGAAATGTGTAGGTTAACAGATGGTAGCTTAGCTATAATTTAATTTTCCTTTTCGCCCTATTTTCACAGAGCAAGAATTTGAAATGCAAAGATTTTCATCAATACTTTTATTGCCAACTCAGAGAAACACACTAATTTTGTAGAAATGACATGTGACTAGTTCAAATACATCTAGTACAATAAGGTTTCTTAATTAACATCCTTCCTCTCGGACTCATCGTTGTTGTAATGCTCATTAGTTAGATGTTGATTTCCATCATCTAAATGGTGACTCTGCCAGTGCTCATCATGATGATTTTCAACACGTTGGTCAGGGTAATCCTCATCATGTTGATCCTCCACATGTTTGTCATGGTAGTCTTCAATGTGTTCATCATGGCGATCTCCAACATATTCGTCATGTTGATGCTCAATGCGTCCGTCATGTTGATCCTCCACATGTTCGTCATGGTGATGATCAACATGTTCTCCCTTCTCACTAGTTTGAATGATAAGCTGTTGAGAACTGATGCCACCATCTTCGCCATTATCTGTCTCCTCATCTTGTGCATCTTTTCCTCCTTTTGATTTTTTAGTCTTTTCTTTCTCCTTTTTCTTATCCTTACGTCTTAGTTTGTCTTTCAGCTTGCTTACTTTTTTTAGTAATGATTTTTTTGAATTTTTTTCATCTTTGGAAAGTCGTTTATATTTTTTCTTTTTCTTAGTGTCGAAAGTCTTTTGTGCCTCTGCCTTGATAAGCTACAATAATACAAATTTCTGCAGTACAACTAAAATTTAACAAATTTAAATTAATTGTTTAGCTATAGCTAATATGATTGAAAAATATATAAAGTAGAGCCCGAGGTCATATTTTGATCAACAGCTTTTCCCTTCTCTCCTTTGATAGAATCACAGACAGCTAGAGTGTTTATTTTCTTTACAAAATAAATTCTTTAGCAGAATTTAATCAAATTTGCTCAATTGGCAAATCAGATAAATAATGACTAGTGCTTGACTCTTTCTGTTATATATCTTAATTGCAGATGGCATCCAATTAATAATAAAGCCAATAGATCTAGTCACTAACCCAGTCACAACAAAGCAGGAAATTATTTCAAATGAAAATTCACATAAAAAAGCAGTGACTTACTTTAAACTTGTTATCAATGTCTTTACCATGACGCTTTTCTGTTCTTGGTTTAACTCGTATAGCTACTCAACTTATAGTCATCCTTACCACCCTACGAGTACTGTGCCTGGCATAACTAGTACCACAGTTCTATATGATATCAATATTAATGCCTGCAGATTTTTGGAAGTTAATTTTTGTAATTTTTTTGGTCTAAATCTTCACATAATTAGTTTCTCATACCACAAGAGTAAAAATGGGTTTGGAAGGATATAGGTATATGTATGCAAGGAAGTTTAGGGACTGGTAAAAAGATGCAGAATGCATGAACAAAACAAAACAAGAAAACCCATCTGGTTTGAACAACCTAAGCAAACTTTACACAATTTCATTCTGTCATTCATGATTCATATTTTATTTATAGAGTGAATTGATGTTTGATGATGCATTGTTGCATGTGCTACCTTGCTCTCCATACAATTTTATTATAATTATCAAGTTCTGACCTTCATAAAAACTAGATTGAAACTTTCTCACCTAAAGGGGTCTTGGAAAAAGCAAAGGAAGAATGTGAAAAAATCTTAGTTGTCACTGGGGAATCGAACCCAGGACCACTGGCTTTAGCCACCAGTGTTCTAACCACTGAGCTACGACAACCCACGACTTCCAAGACCTTCACATTTTTACCTTTATACTGTTGAGTAGTACTGCTTGCTGCAGTCTTGTACATTTGGTGGTCTGTTGAGTACGAGACTGCAGCAAGCGGTACTACTCAACAGTATAAAGGGAAAAATGTGAAGGTCTTGGAAGTCGTCGGTTGTCGTAGCTCAGTGGTTAGAACACTGGTGGCTAAAGCCAGTGGTCCTGGGTTCGATTCCCCGTGAGAAAGTTTCAATCTAATTTTATTATAGCATAACTGCAACCCCATACTCAATCATAGACTCTATATATTATAACTTACTTCTGGCAGACTTTCATCACTGCTATCCAAGTCTTGTTTGGAGCTTCCTTCAGATGATGACACCACTAAGAGATAAGCATTATTAATAATTAAAAAGTACAATTATGAATTCTTTGGAAATGAGGTGCATGCATAATCTTTATACAGAGAGGTAATGCACTTAAAATTCAAATGTTATCATAATAGCGTTTTGAGGCATATAAGCATTTTTACCTGATGGTTGTCAATACTATACATAGAGCATGATCATGTACTAATGGGCCAGTGAGCTGTACCTATATCTTAGCCGGTTTAAGCTTATGGATGTGCATGAAACTGATTAACTCTACCTACTTAATGTTCCCTTATAGTATTTATATGTGTGTGTGTTGTGTGTATATTTAGTCTATCTGAATAAGGCAAGCTTCTGTGCGACATAAAAACATTATTAACAGAACTCGCAAAATGACAAATTAGCAAAGTGAAACACTATTGATATAATACTCAATCAGTGCCAATTATTTATTGTGTATATACAGTATACATATATAATTAGGACACCCTTAAATCTGCTGGGATCTGAGACCCCAAGCTGTAGTGTCCAAGAATAGCGAGGAACTACTAGTGGCCAAGGATCCTAAACTTTGCTAATTCACGATACCTGAACCTAACTTTTAGATTTTAGAGCTTTGTTACTGATAGACAAGTTGTATAATAATTAGATCCTCCCTACAGCCCCCCCCCCCCCCCCCCCCCCCCCCCCCCCCCCCCCCCCCCCCCCCCCAAATAATTAGCAAGAAACTTACCTAATACTTTTGCAGGTAAACTGGGAGCTGCTGTATCAGGCTGTAATTGACCAACCTCCATTACCTTCAGAGCTTCTTCAATAGTAAGATCCTCTTGTAGCATTAATCCCTTCATGGCCAGAAGTGCTGTGGAATATAACATGATACTATGTAAAATGGCGATGAAAGCAACAACAATAACACGCAGATATACCATCTCTTTTTTTCTGCATAAGCCTAAACTTTTTCCGTTTAGCTTTACGCATCAGTCTCCTTCTTGCTTCACACCTTCGTCTCCAGGAGCAAAGAAGTAAAATTATAGGCAATATGGGGAGATAGACAAAGAAGCAAGCACCAAGTATGAAATACATAGTAGAAGTCCTTGTTTTCCTGTAGAAATAATACAAAATACACTGGTGACATTAGATTATACATATATGGCATATGTTGGACCCTTCTTGGCTTATTTACTACCAAAAGCCATCTAACTAGCTTGCTCACTGGCACAAGTTATTATAGGTATTATGTATAAAATATAACCAAGACAACTCAAAGATGTATATCATTACTTATCAAAAGTAAGTTACATTTTCATACTGGAGATGATTTAACTTACAATGCTGTGTGTTCTTCATTGGTGGTATTTAAAATGATCCCAGCTACATCAATGTAACGCCCTGCAGTGTCTCTGCAACATAGTTCTGTACAGAGCATTTTTATCATCCCCATAGAAGTCAATGTCATGACTATTGTAAAGATTAGGTTGACTGGATTGGTGAATGTCTGATAAATCCAACAGTGATAGCAGATTGGTTTGGTGACTTCTCTCCGGTACAATATATTTTGCACAAGATCTCTTGTTCTTTGACGTGTACAAGCAAGACCTCCTGTAGCATTAGCTGCAGCCTTGGATTTGCACTATGGTATACAAAAAAAAAAAAAGAAAGAAGAAAAAACAATTTACATAATCAAGAATTTGTGGTGTGGTGCAATGCTATTACAACATATATCAGATCGTTTAGCAGCAAAGTATTGTATGTGGAATGCTGACCTTCACAACACATTCAGCATCCACAAAGACACTAATTAACATTTATTGACAACAGCATTCCATAATTCAAAGTACATTGTCACCTAGCTAGTTATATTTAGAACACTATATTTAGTAACAGTTTCTGTACTGATATAAAAGGAAGCTCTGTAGATAGCTTCCTCTCGCTCTGCAAATGTCTTTATGTCCTTGTGTGTGTTTTGTCTTTGTAAATGTTTTCATAACTAACCTCCTGTCAATATCAAGAGAAAGCTTGTGGGTTACTGCAAATGACAATTAAGTGAGGAGCTGACTTTTGTCAACCTTAGGCAAGAACAGAAATTTCCCACATTGTACAGTTTTTTTTATACAAATGTATTCTTTATTCAGAGATAGCTTAGCATATTCAAGAAACTATAGCTCTGTATCTCCATTAGATGACCATAACTTCACTATTTATCCCTTAGAGGCACACAGCGGTCAGCTGTAGTCATTGGTAACATGTCACTTCCAGAAGTTTTGAAGTTTGTACAGTTTGTGACACAATATACATAAGAAATGTCAGAAATAGAGCAAGAGATAGAAAATACTCCAATTCAACCCCAGCTCCCCTCCCTCACCCCGCCCACAACTTCGTGTCTAGGTGAATTATTATCATTCCTAAAAGGTTAAATTTGTGTGATATAAGCACATAATTTGGAATGTGTTCAAGTCCAGAAGAAGTTTTAAGCCATGCTTTGTCAGGGGCGGATCCAGCAGGGTTCATTCAAGTTCGGTCAAACCCCCCCTCCCCTTTTTCTTCTGGAAGAGGCCAGACATTGAAGATAGTCCTAGACAGCTCTCAGACCATCAATCTATTACAGTAGAACTAGCAACCTAGCTAGCTTGTGTTAGGTAGCAGACAATTTGTCATCATAATTTTTTAAGTTTAGAACCATGTGGACGGCAATAAATGCATTATATTAGATAATCAATTAAAAAAAATAATCAGAGAATTGATGTCAGTCCTATGCCGAGAATTATAATTATTAAGCAGCACTTAATTACATTCTTCAAATTCACCAGGAATTAAATTTGGTGTGTTCAATGACTAAAAATTTCTAAATCTCTATTTAAACTTTAAATAGAGATTTAGAAATTTATTGTCATTTGTACCAACCCTTTTCCGCACATAGGCCCATATATTTTAGTGATTGATAGTCTACAAACTCATAGTAAAAACTTGGTACACACACCAGTGATGTACTATATATTTGAACTTACTTTGCATGTGCACTCTCCTCTGTAGCAAGTGACACACCCAGCTATGGAGCTGAAGTTGACTTGCATTACATCCAGCTCAGTGCCATCATTGTCATTCAAAACAACTGTACAATGAAGAAATGTTTATAAAACATTTTCCTTCTAACTAATGAGGTTTCCTTCAATAATATCCTTATAGTGAGGCAACATTAGCATCCCAGAAGCTAGTGTCATTCTTTTATATATTAACATTGAGAAAAAATTAATAAAATATGATAATTAACATTTCTCACCTAGACAGCTGTAGTCTTTATCTATAGGATAGAAAGAAGAAATTTCAAAATTGAAACTTTTTTGTTTCTTTGGATTGATAGTGTAAGTTTTATCTCCAACAGAAATTATCCCATCAGTACATGAAGTAATTCCAACCTAGAAAACAACAAACCAACCAACAAACACATAACACATCAGATTAAATCACTTGAATGACTGATTTATAACAATAATAACCCCTTACCGTATAGTCAGCTGTAATGGTACCCAAGTTTTGAACTATTACTGTTAAGTTACTGGATCCAGCAAGTGCCACAAAATCTTCTATCGTAGCTTTCACAATTCGTCCTGGACTTCTATGTTCAACAAATGATACTTCGTCAGCAGCAAAGTTTAACGTCAAAAAACTTTGATGTTTCAGTTTGTAGTAATAGTTCAGCGTCATAATCCCTTCATCGTTCCTTGATACATCTTTGAATGAGCCATAGAAACGAGGAAAGTATGGAGACCGATACGCTTTTATAGAGCTTTCTTGATTCTAATGATTATTATAGGAATACATGAGTCAGGTGCATCAGTGCAAGAATTTAGTGGTTTACCAGTGCAGATTTAAAAATAATTCTAGGAGTCACAGTATAACATCTGTGGAATAATAACAAGACATAAGGTAATGTCAGTACCTAAAGAGAATCTATAGATCTAATAATACAGGAATTTATCTATAAGATCTTACATTTTTTATTTTTTATTTTAAATACTCGTGTACAGTATAATGATATAAATGACAGGGTACAACACAGGAATATGTTACGTTGTAGCACGACGATGGCATCTTGATTCTCTGGTATACAAAGCAGGATACTGAGCTCCTATCTTATTACATTTATCACCATAAAAATCCGTGTCTTTTTTGTCAATTACTAGGTAATATTTATCACCACTCTGCAGGAATATAATTATGATGGCAGGATAAGTTAAGTAATATTGTTTCATTGACACTACTAACCGTTGCTTCTTCTAATTTTGCAGCTTTTTGTCTAGATGCTGCCGCCACGGCAGGAAAAGATTCCTCCCATTCTTTGAAACGAATATTAGGATTGGGTATTAGTAAATACTTGGTTGCAAAGCTCGGATAGAAAGCTTGAGGCTGAAAGCTTCCTTGCCATGTTGCTGCAAGCTATAATACATAAAACTAGTTTGTAATATCAATAGACTTAGAGTTACGTTAGCCAATTGCAAAAATATGATATAAAGTGTATATAATAGGCTAATCTACAGCTCATCCTAATCATTACACGTGGTGTGGTGGTTTTTCCACTTCCTGTTCCACTGATACTTTGGGAACGACTGTGAGGACCCAAATAAACTGATCCAATGTCTTTCCATATTTCTTCAGGTTCCATTTGCCTTCCTTCATCGTCTACAATTCTGACATAGTCTCGTTGCTGTAGTGTTACTTTAATTGTGTATTCAATATATGGCTGTTCTATTTCATAAACATTCCACCTAAATTAGATAACAACAACAACAACAACAACAATAACACTATAATACAACCTTAAATTGAATGGAACCCACAAGCTTACAAAAGCAACCACCAAATATAAAAGTATGAGGGACTAGTCAATTTGCTTGACTCCTACTGATGACCATTGATACTATGGAATTATAAAGTACCTAATACTAACTTATTTAGAGTTGGAATGGACATTAAATACTATTATCTAAATATTCACATAAGCTGTTCAGCAAAAAACAAAACAAAAATCAACAACACAAGGGTTACCAAAAATAACAACAACAACAACAACAATACATGATATGGAGAAAGTACTCCAGGCTTTTAACCCAAAGCCCCATCTAAACTATCAATTTAGAACATACTCAAGCCTAGAACATTTAGTCCAGCCCTACTCATAAACGGCATATACTGTAATTAGCATTACCACAACACATCATTTTGGGCACAATGTGCTGTGTGGTGTCCTCGAATCCAATGATTAGATGCTTTCTCTTCTTTCCCCATTATGTGCATCTCAGCTCCTTCCCTAGACCACCTCTGCTGCTTGGTTGGGTAACAACAGAATCCCTGTATATAGAGGCCATTCAAAGGGATTAGTAAACATATCGAATGGAAACTATTCTGGTCATAATTCTGCAGAGTGTAATATAGAGGAATTTCCATTTGATGGGTGTTATTATTGTGTTGTTATGAAAATATAATTCATAATTATTTTGCTATGAAAACATAATTCAGCATGGGGGGGGGGGGCTCAGGATGGTGAGGGTTATTCCTACATCCGAGGTAGTGTTAATGCTGCCATCTGGTTTCTCTAAAAAGTTGCACACTCAACTGCTTTTCTAATGTAAGTTATAAAAAGTCCTTTTAATGGAAACACATGCACAACAAGTGAACAAGACTGTGTGAGTGAGAGAGTGCATAGTGATAAAAACAATCTCTATTTCTATATTTTTGTGAACATAATGTCAAACACAACACAACTGTCAGTAGACACTATTTTTTTCTTGCTCGGCTGCCCAGCACTGTTGCAATAAGAAATTCTATTATTGTTATATTCAAGAAGAAGCCTGCAAAGTATTCATTGGTTTCTATCAGTGTCATGACACCAAAGGAAAACCTTTGGCATCCATGGTAATTTTGCTTTAAATCACGATAGTCTAAATACTGGCATAAAATATAATTGATGCTTACATGACATTCCCAGCTATCCCTGAATTTAAACCTGCAGTACTTGGTTTGCCAGCTCACATACTTGTTGTTTTCTCGATTTGGGTTTCTTAATTTCTAACACAAACAAGTTTATGGGCAACAATTATAACAGCAGTGCTCAGGATTTCTCCATAATAGGCACCAACTGATAATAGAAGGTCACACTTACTTCACACTGTTCTGGGGATTGATATTCATATTTACAACCTCTACTACGCCAATCAAACATCAGGTGCCATGGGTTATTGTTTATTTCATGTTTCTCATGTGGGCCATTGTTTACAAATTCCTATAAACATGAAGAAAAACAACAACAAAAACAAAAACAAAAAATGAATGCTACTATCATGGCAATAGTGGGCACATGAAAGACACACACAACAGCAAATCAGTTCCTTGTATGCATGCAAGCACACCATTGAAAGAACCTCAAAGTACAAAGAAATTTCAATTTGATTAATTGTATTAGCTTATGAAATAGCTGGGGCCACGTACATAATAAAAAAATGTATATAATGACCAATCACTGACCAGGCCACAAATACAATTTAACAAGTGGATCATGAACCTAATGATAATCCATGAAAATACTTGTTGTTTTTATTTAATAACTGTAAGACATGAATTATTTGATTCTTCCTGGGCAGTTGATACTATTAAATAGTAATGTAAAAAAACAAAAACAAAAAACATAAATAAATAAAGAAATCCCCAATTGACCTGAAACTTTGTGCACCGTTTCAGAATGCTTCATATAGAATAAAAAACAAAAACAACAACAACAACAACAACAAATCAACAGACAAAACAAAACAACAACAATATGTAACAAGTAATCTCTTGGTTAATCGGCTGTTTACGCCAGTATATACTGAAAAGCACTCGAACTTGAGTACAAGAAACTGGGCATCACTGTGTTTTATGCATTCAATCTTCTTTTTTTCTAGTGCAATGAACAATCTATATAATTTATATAGAACATAAGCCACTAATTATTGACCAGGTCTTGGCAAACTCTTTGAATAAATAGAGATATCTCTTGATGAGTATAAGATTTTGTTCTTTGAGACATCAAAAGTCTCTCAATGCTGGATACCTATAGCTAACGAATAATTTTGAATTGTATTGTTTAATTATCAACTATTACACAAGTTTTTTTCCTTTTTTTAAAATTGGTACTGATTATTATCCTATGGCACTTTGGCTGGAGGTGTATCACTCCACAACATAATAATAACATTAGGAAATAATGGTAGAGATTTTTTTTTTTTAATAGTGTGATGTGGGCTAAGTTGCTCTCATGCAGATTAGTGCAGTTTAGTGATACTGTTAAACATTACATAGCTCATCAACAGTGCACTTAACATGTTTCATGGGTGTAGCTATCACTAGTAATGGAACTTACTTTAGTATCTCGAAGAGGATATCTCAGAATAACTTTGCTTTTACTTATTATTATTCTGAATGGATTTGTCAACTCTGATCTTCTTTTTATACCACTCTTTGCTATTGTGTCCACATACTTCAGGCGACCATAAATGCCACCAGATGAATTCTGTAGAAAATATCAACAAAGGCGATATCACTTTGATAAAAAAGCTATGTATAAAATTCAGTGAATGGAATGTAAACTACAACAAGAAACTATTACTAACCCCTTGTTCACTGGCAACTGCGAGATTAACAACAAATTTTTTGGTGCATTTTTTCCCTTTTGTATCGAGGGGTTCATCAATACGCTTATCTCTCCCACAAGTTGTTATCTGAGAAGAAGATATAAGTGAAGCAAGCGACAACGCAGCGAGGCTAAGAATAATGAGAAGGGATGTTTCTAAATCCCGCACTCTCCCCATTATCGCACAACTCTGGCTATCTAAAAAAAATAAATACCGATGCATGCGTTAAAGTTCCGCCGAAATAGTCGCACACGCACACACAACACGACCTCTTTTTGCGCATTGAACAAAAGCTTTACCCTGCCTTCTTCTCTTCACCAAGTTGTTGTTTATATTGCTCATGCTGGGTGAACAGGGATAATCGCTTCAAACTGGAATTGCTCAGTGCACTAGGAGACCTTCCCGTACGTACAATGTGCACATATTAGTCAGATCGAGTGCATCGTCTCGCGCAGCGAACCCTTTACCAGTTTAGTAAAAGGTTTGGCTACGCGAGAGTAATAAAAAACAAGCTCCTCTTCCCCCCCCCCCCAGACCAAATTTCAATACTTTATTGGCAAGATTAAAACTTTAAAAGGTGAATATTACAGTAGGAATAAAAGAATATCAAACTAGAAAAGGCTTCAGATGAAATAACAAAAGTCTTTGCCATAATGTCCTTCATGAGTCAGCCTTGTGCACTTGGAATAACTTGATAGTAGTGTCAAACCAAACAGGAGGGTCAAAATTTCTAAACAGAAAAAAAGAAAAAGTAAAAATAGCACAAAATAATAAGACATGCTGACACTTACCTCACATACACCACGCCCCATATGTAGGTGTGAAACCATAATTCAGTTGCCTCGCTGGCCTGGTACTTGCGAATAATGATAGGATGAGGAACAGGCAGGAGGCCAACTAGAGTACCGTTCTTGAGGTACGCCAGAACTTCATGCTCACTCTTTACATCACTGAATGGAACAACAGAAAATGCAGTATTGTAAAGTGACACAGATCAAACAGTTAAACAGTAGATAATTAATAAACTTTCTTGGAGTAGTTTAATTCTCTGAGGAGCCTACATGTTAAGAATCTGAATTAGACAGGCTCTACTAGAGTTAATTTTGATTAAACTGGAAATATTCTTCTTACAGCAATGTTGTACCGTACCATCAGAAACGTCATTCAGCACTTACTTCTCAGTGCAAATCTTTTCCACTTGTGGTACCAGAACTTTTAAAACTCGCATAACTGTTTCTAAAGGCAGCTTGCGTTTCCAGGATATAATCTAGAGTTCCATTCAGTTAATGAACAACAACAACGATAAACAAAAACAAAACAACCCAAATGAACAAAACAACAACAACAATAAACAAAAGCCAACAAAGTTAACTGGTTCCACGAGCATTGAAGGTTGGTTTATACTTGATGTGCATGGACACAAACATGTCTAAACTTACCCATTCAGGAGTGGGTTTGAAATCCGGTGTGGCTGGCTCAGCAAGCTGCCTTGTACTCTTGCCCACATCTTGATGGAGGGGCATGAGGTCCTTCACAGAAAGTGGCTTAGTCTTGCTCGCTTTCTTCTTGGAAGATACAGCAGCTTTCCTGGCTGCTTCTCCCAAAGCCTCGGCTACAGCTGTGTTTGGTAGCATTGGAGTCATTTCCAACTTGGGAGTATGTCCAGAACTTGCTCGACTCTGCGGAGAGGGAACACCAGAAGACAATGACGGAACAGTCGATGTGGGTGTGGTTAATGCTTGTATGGGCTCCTCAGTTCTCTTGGGGGAGTCTGAAGGATTGCCTGCATTGGCAGCAGCAGCAGGTGGCTCCTGTTCTTCTATCACACGATCAGCTTCTTCATCCTCTTGCTTCAACGCCTCCACCGTTTCTTCTTGGTCTTTTACTTCTTCTTGGTCTTTTACTTCTTCTTGGTCTTCTTTTACTTCTTCTGTGTCCTGTACCTGTGGTTCTTCCTGGGCTCCAGTTTCTGGCTCTACCTCAACTTGTACAGTCTGGAGTCTCCCTATTGGCTGTATGTCTGCCACTCTGTCCCCACTGGCTACCATCACAGTCTCCTCTTCATCTACATTCAAAATATGGTAAAGGATAGCCATCATAATAAAATCTGCACAACTTGATTAAAACAAGTTCCTGGTTTAGCAGACAGCTTGACATGGATTTCACACTCTACTAATATCTTATACATAAACAATAATGAATAAATCATCACAACAAAACAGCAACCATGTATGACGTGTGAATCGTAATGAAATAGAACCATCTTTTTGAACTTCTAAATACACAATAAGAGTTTACTATGAAAATTATTGAAATTTTCAGTCAGCGTTCCGTCATCACTGATATCAGCTATAATTGAAATAGTAACTAAGGGCCCCAGGTGAAAAGTGATGCAGCTGTTATAAAACACAACTTTGTCCCTCAATATTACATTGGAACAGTCTCCTTGATCTACTCATGTGGTAGTGCTCAATAAATAGAATACCTTCCACATTCATAAAAATGGCAGAGTATTGTATCTGCCATGCGCCTTGCTAATGTTACAGTATTGGTATTATTTCTCCTAGCTACTCATCATAGGATCACCACATACTGTACCTGCGTTAGAGCCAGCACTGGCTGATGGTTCTGCTGTGGTTGCTTCGCCCTTGGCTGTCCCATTGTCTAGAGGAGGCTCCAGTGGTGGAGGCTTCCTGATAGGTTGGGAGGTACTTGACAAGTTAACGAGCTGATGAAAGACTGACTTAGATCTGATGATAGAGTATACCAGGTTTGTATTGCCTGGGTAAACAAACAAACAAACAAACAAACAAACAAACAACAACATTAAAAACTGATCACTCTCCTTTGTTAGGCCACTGTACTGAACCCAACAGAAATATCATAAACTAAAGAAAGTGGGCGAAGTTTCCCCTATTTTCACACACTGAACACTTCATCATGTGACTGACCATCAAACTGGTATTGGATGATGTTGTTGAAAATCTCCAACAGGTAGAAGACGAGGAAGTGATTGGTGGGCTTGGCAAACAGGAACCAAGGAGTCGAGAAAGACTCCATGAGGTGTAGCAAACGAGCGCTTGTCACCATGGACAAGCTCTTCAGGTAAGGGGACACTGCAACAGACAATTCAACTAGTATTTAAGGCATGTTCAGTTAAACACAATAGACATATTAACGGTTTAGGAATAATAAATTATACAACATTGGATGAAGTATTAGCCTTCTATAATGCTGTTTCACAAGGCATCATTATTTGGCAGGTACACAAGATGTTCTAATGAAATCTCCCAAAGTTCTTTTTCCTAAACGCAAGATTATTATTATTTTATTGTTTTCAATCAACATCATTGATTAACAATAATTTAGGGTGAATGGATTACCTTCAATTTCAAGTTCACTTGTTACATATTGGAAATCCAACACTGACATTAAACATTTACATAGAAATGTTTCTTGGATTAGGATTCTTGCAAAACTAGAACAATGTGTGCGTGTGCATGCAATCAGTACGTACCATTCACCATCACAGTGAGCAGGCAATCATAGAGGGGTTGAAGGCGTGGCAAGCCACTTGTGATGATCTTGTGGAAAACCTACACACAACCACGTTAACATATTTATCTAGTCTTCACCAGCCAAAGGTAGGGTAACCAGTAGAGTGATGCTAAGTACTGATAACAAGCTGTGACTACACAAATTCTTATTAAAATCTTGATATACTAGCAAGTGCCCAGCCACACAGCGACACTCGATGTGCTAACTTATGCAAACTATGAATGGAGTAGCATAAAATGTATCTTTATCCTCTACCAATTGGTTCAGTTGCATAAATCTGCCATTCTTTCTCACTTACTTTTAGTTGTCTTTACTGACGACAGTTTACCAACCTGATGCAGTCGTCTTTACTGACTACTCCTTACCAACCAGCTCACCCCATTGTTTAGCTCAGCAATCTGGCACAGCTTTATTCACAAAAGCACAACTGTTGTCATTACCGCCAACAATGCGTCACTCACCCGTTATGATGATGCTTTACCAACCCTGCTTAGCTCATAAATTATTCATGAATGCACACCATCATTGTCGTTGTTGCATTATTACATATGTAGATGATCAAATATCAAAATAATGAAATTATCTGATGTTTTTAATTTTATTATAATACACATAACAGTCATATTACCCAATCTGCACCAGTGACCAGTGTACTATATTTAGCATACATAATTATCTAAGCAATCCTATGTGGTTACCCCTTACCAGGAATAGCAGATCAGCGTGACTGCCAGAGGACTTGGGTATGTCAGGAAATGGAATTTTGAGTGTGTAAGGTTTGTTAAGTCTGACGCCAAAGTTTCTCTCTCCTGAGAGCAGGAGGAGAATGAAGGCTCCCATGTGGAGCATGCCCACAAGAGCTACACACAACAAATACAACAATGAAATAATGATGCTACATTAAAGATCAAATTTTAATTTAACATTTTTTGTGAGCTATTAAATTGTGAATGTGTAAATCTTTAAATGATCCCCAAAACAGCAATAATATTAAAGTCAACAATTGTCGTAATAGCGAGTGCTACAATACTAACACAGATGACACACATTACAATATAGCAGACCTACTACTAGTAGTATTTAGTGGTCGCAAGTTGAAAAAAGGATCACCAAATGATATTCAAACAAGTATTATTTACAAGAAACAACAAGTGGATGCAAACAACAAATAAGCAACCCAAGCAAACAACAACAACAAAAAAACAACAACAACAAACAAACAAAAGACAATGCAATTTTTACTCGTAAAAAAAGCTTATTATAAGGAAAACTAACAAGTATACACCTGGATTAGTTCTAGTGAGAAGTAGTTGATGAAGCAGAGGCACGACCAGGTCAAACAGGCACGTGCTACGAAGCATGTGCATCATGAATGTATGATTCAACTCAAACATCTTCCAGAAGATGATGTACAGCTCCTGGGAGAAGTAGATCTTCTTGATGGAGTGCGGCAGGTACGTCTGGCGCAGTGGGTTCATCAGCAGACCAGTAAGACCTCTAGCGATAAACTCCAAGTCCTACATACACAAACATCAAAACAACAACAATAAACAATAAAATGGCAACGAAAAATTAATAAAAGCAATTCTGGAAGACTACACCACTGCGATTTGATATTGTTTAGTGCATGTATGCACACAGCATGCCAACAGGCTGTGGGCGTGTCTATTAAAGTGTCTTCTAATCAACATGCACTCCATCTGTACAATCATATAAGTTGTGCAAACTGTTTTCACTCGTCATGTATAAACTTTCACTCACAAAGATGTCTCTCTTTATTATTTTTAGGTCAAGTCAATAAGAACTGAACTGGTACAGAGCAGCATACTACCTTAAGCCTGCCCGCTACTCATTAAACAGAAAACTTAATGCGTGTAGGAGAAAATACTATTCCAAAAGCAATTATCAAATTACAAAATAATTATATGAAATCAATAAGAAACTAAATTTACTGATAAACTCCTTACTAACACCCAATAGTTGTCGTATTCTAAATTATTAGTTTTAGCCACCTGAAACTACTGATTCAATAACCCAACCCCATCGATAGCCAATCTTGTTACACTTGAGATGATACAGCCTGAATCCAGAACTCAATCCTTCATACTCAGAAAAACAACGCTATTTTCTTGCTGACAAACACACCCTCTATCACGCACCTCACTCAGTTGAAGCCTAGACATAAAGCTGCAGAAGAGGTTGGCCATGGATCCTTCCACTGCAGCCCCACCCTCCTTGGACTGTGACGCAGTGGCTGACACCTGGCGGTGTTTCTGCTTTTGTACGAGGTCTCCAGGAGGAGTGTAGTCAAGGAGGATGGAAAGGATTTGCACACACGTCTCTACCAGCCGACCGCGCGGGTCCTCCACCATGGCGTAGTAATACCTGCAACAATAAACACATGGAAATAAACTTCTGTGTTAGATAACAAAATAATTCAAGTGATAAAACAAACTTCAACCACTGTTGAGGTGGCAAGGAAAAACAAAACAAAAACAACAACAAAACAACAACAACAGCAAAACAAAAAAACAAAAAAACAAACTGAAACAAGAAATAATGAGACAAAAGTAGATAAATACAAACAAAACTTGATCATCAGTCTCCGCCCACCCAGCTGTGCTACCACACCCAGCATTGAGTCTTACGGGACTCCATATCCTACTGGGTCATAGTTACAGATGGTGTTGAGTAGAGAGGTGAGCAGAGGAAGGATATGCCTATTCTCCGCGGACGTGAAGTGTGACAACCATCTGTTCATACCACTCAACTCTAGAACAACAACAAACATAACAACAACAACAACAATCATTGATTCATACCACTCGACTCTGGAATAACAACAAACACAACAACAACCACTGATACACACGCCACTCAACTCTAACAACAATACTACACAAAGCCAACAGACATTGATTGACAACACTAAGCCCTGGTCCAATAACAACATCCCTCAATTTGACACGACTAAGTTTCCAAGACATTGCGGCACGCACGTCTGCTCTAACTAGAACAAACACTGCAGTTGGAAGATGTACCCTGAGTTCTTCGTGATGCAGCCTCCAATCATGAATACATTTTTGCTTTATATTTCTTCCCAAATTTCTTTCTCAAATGTTTCACAGAATGTACACTACTCTTATTCTAAAATGTATCTTTATTTCTTATTTAATGCTGGACAAAACTCACGTAATTAAACAACAAAAAGTTGTACTGTAGTAAACTAGAAATGTACTTCTCCGGTGGCTATGAAAGCCTTTTCGTTGACTGAATTTAATGCTTGACATACTATGATGGATGAAAGATCAGAAACACTTCCAATAAGTCTGAGCAACTGAAGGCTAACTCGAGGGTTTAGTCCACTATTGTATCTATTCCCACTTTCACTTGCAACCACAACTATAACGAAACAACCAACTCCCTCTCAAAATAACGATATCTAGTTTTTGTTTTTGTTGGCCCTTTCACTTGAAACATGGCAAGTTAACTTGAGGCCAAAATGAAGTGTGATACAACAAGTGCCACAATATTTGTCTAAACGGATAAGGAGTACTTTATGAGTCATGACCCTTTAGAATTTGCTTCAGCAATCCAACTGTTGCACAGATTTGTGGCAGAAGTTTCTGCAATTCTACAGCCAGTGGCTACATGACCCACACTGTGTAGCTAATGTGCACTCCAGCATCTTCTCACAAATACAGTATGCGCTGCATTACCTGACGGTGAGAGGTAAAGGGCCTCTGAGAAGCAGGCGATGAGCAATTTTAGGATTGTAGTTCTGTTGTTGTCCATCTGCTTGGTTGTCCCTGGCGATATCTTGTTACCAATACCCTTCTCCCTGAAACAACACAATGAAGAATACGAAAATGCTTTTAAGCATCAATATGAGCTCCTTGCCAGAATTCTGATAAATTCAGAAATATTTATACTACAGTAGTTGCCAGTACTAATAATACTCTACGGACAAGACTACTTGTAAATGACTTCATTCTCCTCATTCCACAGGAATCACTGCTCATTTCACAAGTACTGTCATGCTACCACCCTATCCTGGCTACACAGAACATATCACGGGAACTATTCACTATTAGTAACAATACAACACACACACAGACTAGTATAATAGCACGACTGACAACTTTCAAAATGCTGCTGGTAAGCTCACTGGTTTCATGCATGTGATGAAGAGATTACAGTTTACTTGTCTCAGACTGCAATGCCCCCTTATAGTAGTGATGTGTTTGTGTGCATGTGTAATCTATACTGATACGTATGTTTAGTTTTTAGGTGCTATGTGTAATTAGTGTGATGCAGCATTGTAAGCACAGTCAAATCACACACTGTCAGTGGATGCGTGAAAGCAATGTGTGTGTGTGTATGTGTTTATGTGTATGTCATAGAGTGCCACCAAAAGCCAATTACTATAGTACGGTAGTTTCATCTGTACCTACCATATGTATTCACAGCTATCCAGAGAGGACAGCACATCTGGATTTTCCTATAGAAAGACACATTGCAACAAGCAAACCAACACAATGGGTGATTATAGCAGGACACCGCGGTTACCAGTGACATCCACTCACCGGGCCTAGCTTGACGGTAGCCACAACTGTGAAGTCAGGACAAAATAACAAATCCTAGAAGAGAACAAAACATCATTATGAGTGAATGAACTGAATGTAGCCCCAGTATAGCCTAGTGCTGGCCACAAGTCATCTTCCACGCAGTGTGGGCTATATATACAGTTTAAACTGTAGCACTACTGCTACATGGAGTCAACCAACATACATGACATGCCTCCTAAAGCTTATTTTACATCAGATTGCTAGCATGATTGCATCGGCACTGCATGGGGACAGGAAGGTGCATATGTGTAACTCCTATATAAAAGTGTATTAAATAAAGTGGGAAACGGCAAGATCATTTAAGCATGGAACTGATTCTTGGCTTCGCACGTGACTATAGCTAAAGTGTACATGCATGCGACTGTTGAAAAAATTAAAATATTGTCAACAGCCAGAGTGCCCTAAACTGTTCTATTGTATGTTCACATGTATGGCTTTGGTACGCCAGGACTGAACTAGTTCACAAACACGAGTTTCCAAAGTTACGTAGACCTTCAAACAAGATTTAGAATATTAAACTGCACCCATTAAAGTAGTGTTAAAAAGCTTTCATACACAAACGTTGTACACTTAGCATTTGTAAACAAGGTGTGCCAAAATACTGCCAAGTGTAGTAAAGAGGTTAGTAATTCTCAGACCCCAAAAGCAACATTTCATGCTACACGCTCACTATTTCTGAACACAAGTAGTCGTTGTGTCAGTTCAGATCATAAGACCACGATGACACTTTTCCACAATACTTTCAAAGTAGTGAGAATTTAATTAGGTTTGTAGTACATGTATAACAGGGTTCATATATAGCTTGGGAAGGGGAATTAAAAGACAAACATTATGCTGGTATAAAATTTCAGATCACCGTTTTTGTAGACAAAATTGGCAGAATATATACATAAGCTTACCGTCAGGGCGTTGAGCAGGACTTGTGCTAAGGCTTGTGGTTGCTCTCCTTCATTAGTCTGAATAGCAACAAGAGCATCATTATCATTAGCATAACCTCAGGTGCCAGGCAAACTCACAATACCAACTATTAAAACACACCTCAAGAAAATTAGCAGGGGACCAGAATAAAAGCCTCCAATCTGGAGCTTCGAATAGGAAGGGGAGGAGTCTCGTCAGCAGGCTAACACAGTTTAACACTACAAGCAAGTGTGAGCATGAAAAATTGACATGACACAGCAGTTTCAACCCTTTACCTATTTGCTGTTCATTCTGTCCTGTGCATGCAGTTGCCGCGGCAGCTGATATTCTCTCTACAACCTAAACAGTAAATGAATAAACACAAACAAACAAAAGAAAAACAAAAACAGAAAATAACAAAACACATAACAAAATATCATTCTAACAAAATGTGAAAATCATTTCCAGTAACCAAGTGTCGAAGTATAGTTTTGTTGGTGAGTGTTCTATTCACAAGCTAGGTTATGAATAGACCTCCTGCCAGTAACAACTCACTGCCACTAACACAATGGAATGTTCTCTGCCTATCAATGGGTACCAAACATTTGCATGTCTGACAAATACCAAGTTACTAGAGTAAGGTATCTCAACATGCAACAACAAAACTGGGTTGTACAGTGCTTCCAGCTTAAAGAGTGGATTTTTTTTTAGCTTTTTGGTTAAGGTTGCTAATTCTGCTATAATTTCTCAAGTATGTGCAACAGAAAGCTAAAAATTTGTATTATTATACATCAATGTCATACTAACATACAGACAAAACAATTTTGTGGGTTTGTGGTTATTTTTGTGGTTATAAGTGATGGAACTGGGAGCTTCAAGACAGTGAATTTGGAAGTGTTTAAGGGTGCCCTGCCACCGGGACCTGTGGTCGTTTAATCATTCAGTATAATACCGCAGAACCGCCCGTAACCCAACCCCCGCATGCAATCTATTCACGCGAGGCCAGCTCTGAATTTCTACGCGGATCAATTAACTTTGGCGCCAAAAAAATCTACCGGTTACCGCGAAGCAGGAGGACAAACGGGGTCCCGAGCTATACCTGTATAACTGTAGTGTACTAGTCTGAAACAGTCACCTCAAATAACATCCTTCTATTATACTTTCAGGGTACGGAATGAGGTTGTACTTGTGAAGCCATTGGAGCAGCTTAAAACTCTGTCTCAACGGTGACCAACTCCATCCTGACTGGTACCAGCTCCTACTATTCCACCAACCTTGTATTCAGACTTGGCTGCGTATAGACTCCGTCATCATCACTTCAGTTCTTTCTGTCGAGATTGCTACCGCTATATTCTTCAGCCCTATCACCTACAAGTCTGAAATTTGTGCTGAACTACCCCGCTCTCACTAATGAGCAACCAACTCCAAGCAACATTGGGAATACGCCGTCACTTCTGCTCCGGGGACTAACCTTTTCCAAAGTTACAACCACCATCTCACAGCTCATTATTGTATTTCTTATTTTTGTTTACAAATGGGCTCTTTTTAGAGTTACCACAAGTCAATTGATTATGCTCTTACCAATAAATTGCGCGTTCGCGGAGCTAAACGTTATGGGGGGCGGGGTAAAATAGCGAATCAGTAGTCAACTTGAAAATATAAATCGATATTTCATGGAATTGTATCATTGAATTGAATCCAAATTTTGCGCACAAGCAGCATACCCCCCTTAGAATAAAGTTACAGAGAGATTTTTTTAGAATAACGCAGGAGTAAAACGGCACGAAAATTTTACTATTTACAAAAAAAGAATATAGATATTAGAAATATGGCTCTGTAATGTTGCGAAGAAGCCCGCTAGCTACCTCTGGAAAAAAATGAGCACTCTAGTTCCTTCGGCTGCTTCGAAATAACACCAAATAGTAGCAGGTGTGCAGAGCTGTATCGCCGTCCCAGACGGGTCTTCATTCTTCAAATTTGGCTTGCTGGAGTCCTTTATTGGTGCTCATTCCATCTGTAACAACAAAGTAAGCCCACAGTACACAGAAAAAGAAATATAAAGACATAGCAAAAACAGTCAATTTGCGGTTACGCGCCTCGGTTTCCGGTTGCAGGGCACCCTTAAGCTGGAAAAAGAGAAATTATTTTTCCTATCTCTATAACGTGGTATACTGATACTTTAATACCTGAAGTTTCATATGAGCCTGATTTTGTGGGCACACGAAATTTGAATCTCGAAATATTTTAAATTTTAAGAAAAAAAGTGTTTTTAAGCCAGGATTTTTGAATTTATTGAGTTATATCTCTAAAAATTTGACACATGATGTAAAATTGCCTTAAAATTATTACGTATAACTTTGGTAGCTATACCTTGAAAATTAAGTGAGTTGTGGCTGTTTTTCACCAAATTTTTTTACACACGGTAAGGGTCATCAAATGATGACGTTTAGAGCGGGTTGTGGGCCTTTAGTACACGTAAACGCGACATCACAAAACAGCGCATGTGTATTTGTGTCATAAAGGCACGAGGGCGCCAGTTTACCGCTAATTGTTGCACGGATATGGCTGATTTAGCTACGGTTGTATCTCAGGCCCTAGGTATCAAGTTTTATGGCGCTACTGCCTATCACAGCCAGCGTTTTAGCTGCCGTCTGGAGCTGCACAACCCGTAGGTCTCCAACTGCATCGACTTGATGTTGTCAGAATACCGAATGCTGGGAGCCTTGGGAGTATTAAACTCCTTCAGCTTTTCTTCAGCTCTTGAAAAAGAGGACCTCTTGGACAGGCTTGGCTCCAAGTTAGTAATACCAGCCAACAATTCCGACTGATTTCGACTTTGCTTACTGCTGCTAGTAGAACGATGAGAATCCATACAGCCGCTTGCAGTTAGGGAAAGTCCCGTCTTACCGCTCAGGGAAATAACCGTTCGACTTTAGCTTGTTAACTAACTACGTTTAATGACGAACTACCGCAAAATCTTGACGTCAACAAAAATGGCGTAAAATATATGAGTGAATAAGAAAAGTGCTGTTCTCCGTTTCTCTAAACAGGCAGTTTTACTATTGTAAACATGGGATGATGAAGAAAAGGTATGTGTATGTAAATGACTGTAGCGAGGGTCTATACAGTAGTTTAAAAAAATCCACTCTTTAAGTTGGAAGCACTGTATATGACTATTGTAATATTCTACCACCATTTCGCTAAATTTCCTTTCCCCATAAACTGCAATTTCTACTTATCTAACATTCTTACTCCCTCTCCCACTCCATTTTTTTCACACTCTCACAACCACAAACATAACGTAAGTATCCTGTTAACATGGAGCATGGAAAGAGAACTGATTGAGGCAATTTTCTCGTACATGGCACTTCATAAAACAGTGAGAGAAAAAACCCGGTAATGATCATCGTATAAGCATGCACTAGCCTTTGTACGCTCAATCACATCCAAGTTGGCAAACAATAATAGCCACTGAGACAGAGTGAGAGAATGGTAGAGGACAAGTTGAATCATTAGTTAGTTCAGATCCAATTTCTAAATACAGCACACTTGATGCTGAAGTACAACAAGAAGTTGTTGTGCATGTGTTGTAAGAGGATAACCAGAAGTAGTAAGACATATGCAGGTCAGCTAACATCGGAGCATGTGTTCAGGAAGGTGTGCCAATCCTAACAATATTATACGCATACATGGAGAACAATGTGCAAGTAGAATATTCACGCTACCAAATCCATGCTGCAGAGTGCAATGACATATGCTTAAAAATGTATGTTTGCCTCCATAAAACCATTGCACTTTTATAGGAGATTAGAATGAGGTTTTCCTTCACCTACCAATAATCCCAGGTGCAACAGTTGACAGTATGTCAACCCCCTTATACTCGATATTGTTATTTTTTGCAACCAACAGTTTCATCATTAAGTGATAATATACTTTTTCTTCCAAGAACTACGAACCACCACACCCACTGACTCACCTTGAAACAGAGTGCTGTCAGATTGCCCGAAGCCTTATCTCTGAGAGTACGAATGTCTTCGTAAGTGATCATAGAGAAATAATCCGACACCGACAGATACGGGTCAGACCAAAATCGCTCCCAAAATGAAGCATCGAGGGTTGTCACCGACTGATACAATAACAGATCATATTCATAAGCTGTGCAGTATTATCACATATTAATTTCATAACATGTCAAATGAAATTAGTTCCACTACCAAAGAGGAAAGTACAATCTATTGCTAAAGCAAGCGAAAGAGGAGGAAATATAAATATTGCTCTTGGCTGTGAGGTTGGTGATTAGGGAGGAAATAAAAAAAATGTAGTTAGTCCATACTTTCTATTGCTTTTAAAATTAAATACAGTAAGCAATTAACATGGTTAGTGAGTTCAAAGAATTATTATTTTCACCGCAAGTCAATTAGCTTGCCAGTTGTATTGGCGCTTAACCAGCAGAATGCCATCTCACCGACTTACCTGGCTACTATTCACGAGATCTAATATAGCCCTCCGAAACTCTTGCTTGCTCGAACTCCCACCCATATTTTCTTAGCTTTCTACAGACTTGGCGTCGCGTTCACTTAAGCTGTCTGGCGAGCCAGAAGGTATGGTACAGCAGTGTGGTATTGGTGGTTTGACGACCAAAAGATACGGTTGATATATTTCGTCTAAATAGAACAAAACTGAAATGTTGAAAAATACTTTGAAGTCCACGTGGCACGTTGTTGTTGTCCACTTCGCGTCTCTCTCCAGCGTTGTACGCTTGTGTGCGGTAGTAGTAGTTAGCTGTGCTGGCTATAATGGATGATAGTTTGGTAGGTCCTGCTGCAGAAGTTGGTGAATGTAAATCAAGATAGTATGTGTTCTTAGACTCGCGACGCAGTGGCCGCTCTGCAAGCCTACCACCTCAGCCGTAAAGAGAGAGGCAAAAGGAAGCTGATTGAAGATAGTCCTACAGTATCTCTTATTGTTGCACTGAAGAAGATCCCCCCTAGGACTGTACGACCACATCGAATGTGAGTAGCCAGGAAGTAAGAGTAACAGTAGCATTTTCTATGTGTAGTGATTGACTAAGCTCAAGCTTATGAAACATCATTAATCAAAATTGAGCTATAGGAACCCAGTGTGTGTGTGTGTGTGTGTGCGTGTGTGTGTGTGTGTGTGCGTGTGTGTGTGTGTGTGTGCGTGCATGTGTGTGTGTGCGTGCATGTGTGTGTGTGCGTGCATGTGTGTGTGTGCGTGCATGTGTGTGTGTGCGTGCATGTGTGTGCGTGCATGTGTGTGCGTGCATGTGTGTGCGTGCATGTGTGTGCGTACATGTGTGTGTGTGCATGTGTGTACGCGCGTGCGCAGGTAGGGTTTCCACTTGTTCACCAAAAAAAGTTTAGTAATAATTCAGCGAGCGAGCGAAGCGAGCGAAGCTGACTATCAGTCGTGTTCAATTGAGATTTCAGATATATATATATATATATGTAGGTATGTATGCGTACGTCAAAATATTTCGCCCGCGCTTCTAATTACGTAAGTTAGGTAAAGCGTTCACAGTTCCAGTATTTTTCAATTAACGAGCATGGAGAATCCTGCTGCACTGCCTTACGCAACTTTGTTTTAACCAAAAAGTTTATAGCTACTCTCTTCTTGGCGAAAGACTGAATGGCAAATTGTCAAGCTGCGCTTCTTTGCCACTGCTTTCGAAGTTTATTCAGGTAATTCTGTTATTGTTAACTCTTCATGCCTAATCATTGCTATTATTTAGCGATTTCCTTCACAAATCATCTTTACCTATACTCATATATTTACTCGCTCGCCATGCATTTGCGCTATTCGAGCGCACCACTAGTAATGCAATTTTTCATGTGTGGAATGTGTGTCGCACATTGAGAAGTCTTTCTGGAGGGCCAGGCATTTATAGGAGTATACCACACGTGACCTCCGGTATCCTCAGTATAGGAACTTACAATGCGTCCAGCTTTAAGCGTGGCTGCACACCGCCTACGCAATTTTTTGTTGATGGTTGCTATGCACGATTACTACTATTGTATACTTACAGGGGCTTCTCTATTACAACACAAGGACACAGTACCTGCCGAAGGAGCCGCTCACTAATTTTAGAGCGAATCTGGAGGAAATATCGGGGCCTGGTTATAAAACTTTGTAGCACTTTTTTTGAACGGTGCGGTAAGTTGGAGCTCCGCAATTTGGTGCACTACTAGCCGAGCCGATACTCTACTGCAAGACAACGAGTTCTTATCCATTTCAATATTACTTTATGATATATTCGCATTTTTTTCTATTTATAAGATATTGAAAAATTCTCGTTGTGGTGCAGTTCATTTTTCCACTCGCAATTCTTAAGAAATAGCCCCACCCCCATATTTCGTACTACGAGTATGCGAGCAATTTTTTTAAAAATTAGTTTGTATTTGTTCTAAAAAGAGCCCGCTTATATCAAGAGTAAACAAACATCAATACAACAATAACAAGAGAGTCAGAAGAGAGAGCAGTTTATTGGAGATAGCCATAGGTGAAGGTATTAGATCTGCGCAGCTTGGGAAATATTCGCTCCGCAGCAGAAATCGAGCCTGGTATATCCATCCACTTGAGTTCAGGTGCGCAGAGTCCAGAGAACGGCTACAGGAGGAGAGGCAGCCTGGTGCACCTTGCTGCGTGAGCTCAGACGACGTATGGAGAGTTGCTGTAAACGGATATGAGACAACAAGAAGCTAAACTAAAACACTACAACTTCGCAAAGTATACTTCTGCTACTACTGCGCGATAGTTTCTGCTCGCGTATTATCAAATGGTGGGGTATTGGCGGGGAATAAATTAATGTCCGGATCTACAGGCGGTGCGCGTTGCTATGTGCGGTTACCCTTAAGAGTAGGAAGTGTGGGCCATATCATTGAATTTAGATATACCTTTTCTTACCTTGTCAAATCTCCTTCCACAAAACAAAACAGAAACAAGCTGGTTTGTGTGGAAGAACTGTGCCGTTCCCATTCACTTTCCATGCACATTGAATGCAAAACAAATTTTTGCTGTCAGAATTTGTATTGTGCACGTCAAAAATCATTCTTGGACTAGAGCCGTGCCAAGTATGCAATTGTAACTCAGGATTTTATTTCTAATAGTTAATTGGATTGCATCTTGTGGAGGTAGGTGTGAAGTGAGCAGCAAGCTTGCCTTAGAGTGCCAGGTGAACCACATTGCAAATATCAACGCTGCTGCTAGGGCCCTAGCTCTCGCTTACAAGTGCCTTTGCACTGCACTGCAAAAATATGCTGCAAATTTCCTTGGTGTTCAACTGCTCCTGCTCACAGCTGAATTTCAGCTCGGCCATGAGTTAGTAGTCATAAACAATAAGTCCTACTATCATCCCTACTCGTTAATACGAGTACAATTAAGAGCAAACAAAACAAAAAACTTTGACTGTGTTCCAGCCTCACTCTGAAGGAATGTAATTTAGTGATTTATTTGTGTAGTGCAAGCTGGACTGTCTGGTGTATGAAAGTAATTAAATAGTGAAGGATTAAAAAAGATTAAATGTTGCAATACTGGTTGGTGGTCGGTCACTCTCCATATGAGACTTATATTTCTTCACAGCTTTGTCAACTGGTTATAGGGGTGTGGCCATGCAGTAGCTGCTTCATAGTTTCAACGTTTTGAAAAACAAAACAAAACTGCCTTATTGTTTCTTTGGTCACGTGTTGAAAAGACTTCGGAACCTCCTTCCTTCCTGAATCTTGCTATGTTCCCAGTGCAATGGCCCCTCGTGAACTGTTTTGAGTGGCACCACACACGCTCAATGGGGTTTAATTCTCACTGAAACTTACGTAAATAATGTAAATATGCTCCCTGCTATGAACGTCAGACTTCAGTGGTTGTAAGATTCATGGATTTCTGTTTGAGTATATGCTTACTGCTGTCGTTCCAGAAGAATGTCTGGTCAGCATGCAATACTGTTTCAGAAGAATGCCAGGTCAGCATTCAATACTGTTTCAGAAGAATGCCTGGTCAGCATTCAATACTGTTTCAGAAGAATGCCTGGTCAGCATTCAATACTGTTCCAGAAGAATGCCAGGTCAGCATTCAATACTGTTCCAGAAGAATGCCAGGTCAGCATTCAATACTGTTCCAGAAGAATGCCAGGTCAGCATTCAATACTGTTCCAGAAGAATGTCTGGTCAGCATTCAATACTGTTCCAGAAGAATGCCAGGTCAGCATTCAATATGTTTCAGAAGAGTGCCAGGTCAGCATTCAATACTGTTTCAGGAGAATGCCAGGTCAGCATTCAATACTGTTCCAGAAGAATGCCAGGTCAGCATTCAATACTGTTCCAGAAGAATGCCTGGTCAGCTCTAGCATAGGATTCATCGTGATATACACAGGGTGTATAGAGGGAATGTGGAGAATTGTACACCCATGTTGAGCATTTCTCTACCAACTCCAGCTCTTTTGCCAACTCCAGCTCTATCAAATACATTTCATGATCCTTCACTATATCTTTTCTCATGTCCATTGAAATAAACCCCCTTGGTAAATTCATGATGGGAAAAACCACACATCATTCATTCAATTTGACACGAACGGTTTACTGATGCCAGCATTGTAGTTTTGCTTTACCCAGGGAAAAAAATGTTCAAAGTAGTTACGTTAGGCTCACCCTTTAACGTAACTGTTTTCCCTTAAATTTTGCCTGATCTCCATCCTAAATGTCTCATCAGCCATTAGAGAAACAAACTAGGGATCTTTTCCCCTTGCAGATTCCAGCTCCCTAGTCAAAGATTCATCTGTGCTGCATCATCTACTGAGGTTAGAAATGAGAAGTATTCTGCAAGGAAAGACGTGCCCATTCTCTCACAACTTATTGGTTAAAGCCCGTGGGTGAGAGGGCTGTCCAGAAATGCCGTAAATTGTCCATCCCATCCCACGGTCCCATGGGATCATGGGATTACATGGGATTGTCCATCCTATCCCACAGCCCCATGGGACTTTCCACGGGATGTCCACCTGTCCCTCTACAGATGCACGTGTCCTACTGTCCATCCCATCCCGCGGTCCCATGGGATCGTCGGACATTTCACGGGATGTCCACCTGTCCCTCTACAGATGCATGTGTCCTACTGTCCATCCCATCCCACGGTCCCATGGGATCGTGGGACATTCCACGGAATGTCCACCTGTCCCTCTCACTGACACATAAATATCTTACTGTCCATCCCATCCCACGGTCCCATGGGTCTGTGAAATAGATTGCGTGTAACATTTGTACTGATAATGAGTGGTTTTTATTAATATTTATATCATTAATATACTTGTAACCTTGTCAGCAATTACCCTTTCTTGTGTATTAAACCTAGCATGACACCTCCTTCGCTTTGCTCAGTCGGCTTGTCAAAGTGTGTCGTCGCGCCTTTGGCGCTCCGCTAATCTAACGCTAATCGCGCCACGTGCTTTGCGCGTGCGCTCTAGCTTGACTCTAAGTGTTCATTGTGACAATACTTTCATGGGATCGTGGAATGGAATGAACAGTGGGAGTATCTGTAAGAGGGACATGTGGACATCCCATGGAATGTCCCACTGTCCTATGGGACCATGGGATGGGATGGACAGTGGGACACACACGCATCTGTAAAGGGACAGGTGGACATCCCATGGAATGTCCCACTGTCCCATGGGACTGTGGGATGCAATGGACAATCCCACTGTCCGATGGGACCATGGGATGGGATGGACAGTGGGACACACACGCATCTGTAGAGGGACAGGTGGACATCCCATGGGATGGGATGGACAGTGGGACACACACGCATCTGTAGAGGGACAGGTGGACATCCCATGGAATGTCCCACGGGACGATGGGATGGACAATTTACGGCGTTTCTGGACATCTATGGAGGGTGAAGACACTGACTCAGCAAGATTCTTGAACACCCATACCTGTTTTAATGCATGCTACAATGTACAGAATATCGAAGGGCCATTGATTTGTGTAATACAAAATTTCTAAAAAAATTTTCAGGGTAAGATGACAATTTTTTTAGTTGCAGCTTCAATTATATGTGTGTAATGCTTAACTGCATGACCTATGGTATCACTTGGAGAGGGTGGAGAGGTCACAGGAATCACTCTAGGAGGTAATTTCTTTGGTTCTCTTTGCTGCAGATGAAGAGTAAGCCCTCTTGTCTGTAAGTGAATATGTTCTATCTCCAGTTCAGTCTGAACACATTCTACTTCTTGTGAACTGAAATACTTGGTTTTAACCCTTTTGTTCAGACAATTATTTTAGTGATATAATTCACGCGGTTGTTTTCTTAGTTTATTAGAAGCCTGCAAATCAGAACAGTCAAAACCTATATATCATTAGACTCAGCAAAGTTTGTATTTTTACATCCTGGTTTTATTTTTGTAAAAATATAGCTTACATTGAGACAAAATATATTTTTTTGCATTGAAATTTAGATGTAATTACAGTAATAATATTTATCTTAACAATAAAAACATTTGAAGGGATAATTTTAGTACCATTATAAAGAGCACAAAAAATTCTTTTGAATGATATATAATATGTTTGTATTAGATGAAAATTGACCAGTTTATTTGTTACGATAATTGCCTCGCCTCTTGCCCCTATTCACACTACCCTTAGGACGACCAGGTTTGCGACTCACAGGAGGATTTACTTCAGAATTCTCCGTAAATTTCATACGATGCTCATACCATCAATTTCTTATTGTAGAAAATGTGTCACTATGCCAAAGTGAGTGACAATCTGTCTAGAACCTGACAGAGTGCTGGAAGGAGCGGACCATCAGGGCACTTGCGCTGAGTGAAGTTTCTGATGTTGTGAAGATGACAATACACACATTGACTTTTCTGGGTCACTGAATAGAGCTTGCTACCATGACGTACTCTGAATGAAGTAGGTTTTGGTCCAGAAGCAAGTTGTGGACGCTGTTCAGTGCCGTATTCAGAAATTATTTTCAAAACAAGGGCGTCACGAATTCATTTTCAGTCAATGTTTTCTGTGAATTCTGAATTCGATACCAATTGTACAAGATATGAGAGTTAACTATTGATACATCAATAAGATGAAAGAAGGTTGTTTTCCAGGACTTGAAAGTTTTTCTTGTCACTTTGTGATAACTAATATACTGGTCACTCTTATCTACTCCACCCATACATTCGTTATATTTCTCCAACATTAGGGGACAAGGGACATTAGTAGATGAAGAGACTTTAGTAACTGGATTTTTTACTCTTCTAATCACTGAATTTTCGGAATGGGCAGGAAATGAAGTAGAAGCGAGTACCACAGTTTTGGTATCGCGCCAGACACAATATGTAATATCAGAGTCTTTTTCACGAAAGTAATATCAACTGCCTCGCGGGAGTTTCGCTATGTATGATTTCATTATAGCTACTTCCTGTGGAACTTCTTTTCTGCTAATATTCAATGTTCCTGTAGCAACTACCTCACGTGCGATACGATCATTCAGCAGAATTGGGCTGGTGTAAAAATTGTCAAAAAAAACTTGGTAATCTTGAAAAAAGTATGGTTCAACAAGCTTCAACACTACATCATATGACAATCCTTTACCAGAGCTTCGGGTCGATTTCCCACAATATAGATTGAAGTCTACAGTATACCCTGTGGTGTCAGCTAATACCCAGTATTTGAACCCCCACTTAGTGGGCTTGTTTCGAATATATTGTCTGACGCTTGTCTTGGCCTTACTTTTCACCATTCTTTCATCTACACTCAACATTTGCAGAGGTTGGTATAATTCTGAACATCTTGATTTTATGTAGTTATGTAGAGGTAAGATTTTACAAGCTTATTTCCAGACATGGCTGATTCCTCTGATGGTGTAACTATATGCAAGAATGTTCCAATTACTTCATAATACTCACAGCTCAATAACTCACTAAGGCGAATCAAGGTTTGTGCTTTCTTGGTGCTCCATGCATGCCGGTGATTACTAACATGATGAAGCCCCAAAAGAGTCAACAAGTATAATCATTATCTTTGACAGTTATACTTATAGCACCATCAAGTAGGCTTATTTTTTTACCTGAGGCACGACTTGGTCTTCCATGACTTGGTCTTCCATGACTTTGATGAGTACTGGTACCACTTGATCCTGGCTCACTATTGTCCCCTCCAGCTCTTCCTCGCCCACAATCTCCTCTATTCCTCCCACAAGCTCCTCTACCGCGCCCACGTACTGTTCTTCCTCAAGCTCCTCTACTTCGCCCACATTCTCCTCTTCCTCGAACTCCTCTTCGTCGCCCAAAACTACCTGTCGATTTCCCAAGACGTCCATTTCGTCCTCGGTGAGCTGTTCCTTCATCAGATAAATAGTAATCATTACTGGACTCAGAATCAAAAGGCAAGTCTTCATCACAGCTACTACTTGATTCACTCACTTGTGATGTGAAGTCTATCACTTTCAGTATCATGAAATCTAGGTCTTTTGGGACTTACACAAGCAGTATAGTCGGCTGACTCATCACTGGATGAAGAAGAATCATATGCACCAGAAATATTGAAGGCATCATGGTCACTAGCTACTGTCTCTTTAGCTGGAATACAAACAGGCAGCTCAGAAGAAGCTTCCACATCACTATCACTGGGAACTGGAGCAGCCAGGAAGACTATTGTTTCCAGCTAGAAAGCTAGCTACTTCCTCAGAAGTGAACTTTTTAGCCATGCTACACTTTACCATAAGGTCAAGTTTAAAATTACTTTTCTAATAAAAGGAATTAATCATTGCATTAAGCTGCCATAGCATGAACTAAGTATAATTTTTGAGACAATAATATTCAAGACTAGGCAAGATAAATACTATTTTAAAAAGTATATTTAAAGTGACAATTTTATACAGTGTTTGAACAAAAGGGTTAAAGCAAGGGTCTAAAGATGGGCCTATTTTAAAACATACTAGATTGCTCACCCAACTAATATAGTGCTAGCTGATGTCAAGTAGGACTCTTTGCTTGAGGTTGCTAGTATGAGCTTTATCTTGATCGTTCTTCTTCAATAGATCCTTCTCATTCAAGTGAAACACTAACAGCAGATATGGTAGCATATTTACCCAAAGAATAGATTGGTCAGTGATGCCAAGGTATCAAGAGGTGCTCTAATGGACTGGAGAACTACTATGTCCGGCCTTGTTGGAATCAAGTGTGTTGATTTCCAGAGTACACTACGAATAGCTTGTTCTTGTTCCAGTCTACGGTTCACCATAGCTCCAGAGGTCCTCCATTTTGTGAGGGCAATTCTATTAACATTCAATAATTTATAAGTAATAAATTATTTCGATATAGTGTGGTGAAGGCAGAGGTAGAGACAGGGAGTGGGACATGTTTGCTAAGGAGTATCACAAGAAGATGCTATAGATATTTATGGAAAGAAGTGACATAGGGTGAAGTCTAAATATAAACAATTAAATTATTAGAGCTTTGAGATAGTACATACACTATTTAATCCTTGAAAACAAACTTAGATTTGCTATTACTTTGGTAAATATCTTCACAAGAATAGCTAGAAAAATGAGGTAAAATATAACACTCCAAGTTCTTTCCTAGACTTGTGCTAGAAGCGGTCTACTAATCAATTACCATAGCTACTAGCCTATAGGAACAATGCTGGAGGCATAAAACAATACACTGGAACCTCTCTTATCCGTTCGTCTAAGTTACGGACACCTCTGTCTACCGGACACCAACTATAATTATTGACTGCGTACGGATCGTCAGTGTAGTCGGAAAGCTACCAAATTAAACGAATAAAATCGGGAAAATATTTCGCGTGTGGCACTTCGAGTGTATTTGATCGTAGCGTTGTGTGGGGAGATGGAGCAGGGAAATCAACGGGCAGTTAGTGCGTCTACCGCTAGTTCTTCTCATAACTCGTTGACCGGCGGAGTCGCTGCTAGTTCTTCTCAAAACTCATTGAAAGGCAGTGGGCTGCTAGTTCTTCTAAGAACTCAACGACCAGCGGTGGTGGAGGCAAGGTCGCGGTAACTAAACGCAAGCGTAGCGTTTTAACTCTAGAAAGAAAGCTGGAGATAATATCAGAAGTTAAGAAAGGGAAGTCAGTGAGGCAGTGTCTGGACAGTTTGGTGTTCCAAAATCTACAGGGAATGATATTTGGACATGAACGATGAAGAAATTGTAGAATATGTTTTGCAAGAGAGAAGAATCTGAGTCCAAAAATGAAGATGAAGCTTCTTCAAATGCAGTTACTCCATCGCAAGCTTGTGCTGCTTTCGATACTGCTTTGGAGTGGTTGGAGTCCAAAGGCAACACACACCCTGCAAATCTTATGCTGGTAAAAAGTTGGAGAGACGATGCAGCTCAGCGTAGCTTGAAATCTATGAAGCAAACTAAAATCACTTCGTATTTTAAATAAATTGATTCATGTATTTACAGGTTGTTTTTGTTAATTTTAAGTAATATACTAATTCAATTATCAAATAATTAATTGTATACACGGTTCATCACCGAATAAATTAAGTATTTCTGAGTTACGGACATTTCTTAGTTACGGACACCCCTTGGTCCCAGACTGTCCGGATAAGAGAGGTTTGAGTGTACTAACACTCACCTGTTTTCTTTCTCCACGCTGTGTGTTCCACTGGTAAAATGTCTCCACAAATGAATCATTTTAACGTGTGCGCATATTTATAAAGAATTAGCCCATCAACGATTGTGGCGCTCACTCTCTTCCTTGTAACAAATCATTAACTCCACTGAATGTCATGATCTGGATCAGAGTTGGCTGCTCTAGTGTGTGTGTGTTTTATGCTGTATTGGTTTCAGAATTGTCTTTGCCTCTACACAAATGATGCAGTTCATTAGTCTGTCAATAAATTCTAGTCGCCAGCACAACTACTCTCAAAGTGTCTGATTTTATGGTCTGTGTAGTCCCGCCCACGGTGACCTAGGTCTATTACTATTTTCATTACTTGAAGCATGTGTGGCAGTTTCAATGGCAACTCTCACCAGTCCTGCAGAATTCTGTTCTGTCGGCCAGTTTTGTAATATAGTTTTTATCACTGAAAGATCTCTTTGCTGGTGCTTTACCAACTGGAATTGTAAGTGTGATATTATTTCTATAGTTTGAACATCTCTAAAAGCTTCCAGTAAAGGCAGCACTGAACTGTTTAGTTCTTCTAGGTGTGGTACCTCTGGATTGAGGAGATACTACTGTAATAGTTCATCTAATAATCTGTTTCATAGTCGTGATGTCACCATTTTCATGTGGCTAAAATATTTTCGTGACTCTACAAAATCCTGTATGAATCCCTGAATATGAGGCAAAGCCAAGTGGTATCAATTGCTTTACCGAGTGCTATCCCGAATAGTACAGGTTACCTGTGCTATCACAAGTTAATAGTAGACACACTTTTTTTGTTTTGTTTTTTGTTTTTTTTTGTTATCATTTGTACTGTCGATACACTGTATTGTTCACTCACTACTGTCTCTGGATTTTGGGATTAACTTCCTCAGGTATTTTGTTCTTAACCTATGGCTCCTCTGAATTTGTTGAACTAATTCTGTTCAATAAGAAAGAGGATATCTGCGCTAAAGAATGAAACTAGAAAATACTTGGAACTATAAGTTTCCAAGGCTAGCGCTGCACGCATGCGCACTTACCCTTAGTTACTGGGCTATTTCACATTCCCAGTACTATTTCAATTGAACAGCGATTTTCCTTGGGCAATTTCAGTGATTTTGAATGGGCTATTTACATGTACTATTGTGTTTATATATATATATATATCTGAACTATTTATAAACCTTTTTGCAGTATATGCATACTTTGCCAGTTATAATTTGTGCATATGTTAGTATTGAGTGTACTGTTTTATATTGTAGTTATTGTGATTATTGTTTCAGCCCATTAACCCACACACTATATCCTGTGGAAGAAACTGAGATATGTCTCATTACGAAGGAGGACAAGTCGAGTGTGAAGACATTATTAGAAGAAAGAAGTGTACAAGGGGTCACCAAGGTCAGACTGTGGTAGGGGTTGCCAGGGTCAGTCTGTGGTAGGGGTCACCAATGTCTGTCTGTGCTAGGTGTCATCATGGTCAGACTATGATAGGGGTCACCAAGGTCATTCTGTGGTGGGGGTCACCAAGGTCATTCTGTGGTGGGGGTCACTAAGGTCAATTCTGTGGTAGGGGTCACCAGGGTCAGTCTGTGGTAGGAGTCACCAAAGACAGTCTATGGTAGGGATTGCCAAGCTCAGTCTGGTAGGGGTCACCAAGGTCGATCTGTGGTAGGAGTCATAAGGTCAGTCTATGGTAGGGGTTGCCAAGATCAATCTGTGACAGGGGTCACCAAGGTCACTCTGGTAGGGATAACCAAGGTCAGACATGTAGGGGTCACTAAGGTCAGTCTTGTAGGGTTCACAAGGTCAGTCTGGTAGGGGTCACAAGGGTCAGTCTGGTAGGGGTCACAAGGGTCAGTCTGTGGTAAGGGTCACTAAGCTCACTCTGTGGTAAGGGTCACTAAGCTCAGTCTGTGGTAAGGGTCACTAAGCTCAGTCTGTCACTAAGCTCAGTCCGTAAGCTCAGTCTATGGTAAGGGTCACTAAGCTCAGTCTGTGGTAAGGGTCACTAAGCTCAGTCTGTGGTAAGGGTCACTAAGCTCAGTCTGTGGTAAGGGTCACTAAGCTCAGTCTGTCACTAAGCTCAGTCAGTAAGCTCAGTCTATGGTAAGGGTCACTAAGCTCAGTCTGTGGTAAGGGTCACTAAGCTCAGTCTGTGGTAAGGGTCACTAAGCTCAGTCTGTGGTAAGGGTCACTAAGCTCAGTCTATGGTAAGGGTCACTAAGCTCAGTCTATGGTAAGGGTCACTAAGCTCAGTCTATGGTAAGGGTCACTAAGCTCAGTCTATGGTTAGGGTCACTAAGCTCAGTTTGTTGTTGGAGTCACCAAGGTCAGACTGTGGTAATCCAATCTATACCAAGATAATTTGTCAGTATATAACTGATAGACTCTTCCAAAGCACATTTAATATTTAGGTGGTGTCGCAAGAACCAAATCGGTATTTATTATCTTATCTGAAATGTTTTGTGTATTGGGTGACTAGGCTTGAAATTACCCTGGCCCCTAGTATAGTTATTCAAAATTAATTTTTCTTGTTCAGGTAATTCCAATTGCTAAGCTCAAGACCAACTACAAATCGTTTGAGCTGAAGAGAAGACTATCGGACAGCTACGACCTATTCCTCGTTGACAAATGTCTTTACCACACATTGCCTCACCTTTTAGGAAAGAAGTTTTTTGAGAAGAAGAAGTAAGGTATTTGCAGCGTGAGTTTGCACCAGGAGTTTGAAGAGTGTTTGATGTCATTGTATTAGGTATCCTCTGCCTATTGACTTGAAGAAGAAAGACTTGGCATCAGAGGTGAGGAAGAGTAGAGATGCGACATATTTACACATTGGACTGGGAACTTGTTGGTAAGAGAAACTTGAATTACTTGAAATGTGTTTATTTGTAGAGTTGCGCCGATAGAAGATTTTATTGATAACTGATATTGTATCTAGAATCGAGGCTGATACCGATTACAGATAGATATACTCATTGAATTTTGAAAATTTAATTTTTACATAATTAGAAATCATCAGTGCCAGGAACAAAGTAGTACCAAATTGGTGACCTCTTTTTACACATCGTAGTTAAGTTTCTTTGTCTTTACGCCGTCTAAGAGCAAGTAGAACTCATCCGTTCAGTGTCCACGTGGCGAGTACGAAATTTTTTATATCAGTTATTTATATCGGTACGGCGGGTAGTGTTGATTACCGATATCGAAAAAGTAGGTCGATAAACGATAGATCAATAAATTATCGGTGCAACTCTATTCATTTGTCTATTATTTCCTCTAACTTGCCCAGGGTGGTATTATTTTCCTCTGGAGTATATGCAAGTATATAAGGTTTACCTTTAGTTTTTTCTGACATGGCATGAGAGAATGTGTCATAATACAGTGAAGCCTCTAAGAAAGGGACACTACGGGAATTGGGGTATTGTCCCTTTCTTGGAGGATGTCCTGATCTCAGAGGTTTTTCAAACTTTAATACATGTTTTAATGATGATGTCTGAACGAGTTAAAGTGGCTGTTTATGTGGCGTATTCAAGTTAGTTACTAATAAAACCACGTGATGAAGTTTGAAAGGTCATGTATAAGAATCATTGTCATTTGGTCCTGTGTTGCCAATTTACAACTTTCAAGAATGATTCAAGCTCGAAAGAAATGTTGAACATTCTGTATGGAACTAATAGTCTGACTAGAGGCGATGATCTCAGGAGGATGTAGTTCCTCATCAGGTCTTTTGTCATCAGAATTAACTGCAGTTTCTGCAGTACTCTCACACTCTTGTTCTAGGTCTGCTAAAAAAAATAGATTCCTAATTTCCACTGGCCAAGTCTGTGCACACTGCCAAGCTGTCAGCACCTTCAATATACTCCTGAACACTACATGTCCCGTCAGGTACTATTCTATCCATGAGACCCTCCTACTCCATTAGGATGTCAGCATCTAAGGATGGGTCATCATCCAGTGAAGGAAGGGCCACCATATCCAGGGTTTCATATAGGATTTTTTTCTGGGGGGGGGGGAAAAGTTTAGGAAGGAGGGCCACACGCTTGTTTGACCACACCCACTTTTGCTGAACCACACCCATTTGATTAAAAATCGTCTTCAGGTTAGAATTAGTGACATCAATTGGAAGACTAATGCGTATTGCAATGAAGGACCTCAATTAACTGAAGTAAACTTTCACCAATATTAGATATATACAAACAACTAAATCACAGAATACCATTATAAATCATACCACAGAATACCATTAAGTGGTAAATATTAATTTATTTCATGAAAATTCTGGGGGGGGGGGGGTGGCCCTACCTCTGTATGAAACCCTGATATCATGGTCCTTGTCAAGGATACCTGCAGATTTAAAGCACTTACAAATGGTCCTCTCCTTCACTCTACTCCATGCTAGTGCCACTCACTGTATAGCCACTGGAATGTTCATTGACTGTGCAGCCTCAGAAGCAGTATTGCAACTGTCTATCTTAGAAATTACCTAACTAGAAAGGAGTTGATGATAATGTGCTTTAAAATTCTTGATAATTCCAAGAGCAAGAGGCTGTAACTTGGACGTAGTATTAGCAGATAAAAATCATATCTTGATGTTGCTGTACTTTCCTGCAAACTCTTGTGAGTGTCAGCCTGCAATGTCAATGAGCAGCATGCTATTTAAGATTTCACCTGTCATCCAGGCATTTGATTGGCTGAAATAGTTTACAAATAAATCACTTTTATTAAACATGTTTAAACTCCTTGGATTTTCAGATTTCCAAATAATTGAATTATGCTGCTTTTTACCATCAGCACGAACAAACAAACAAAATACCACAGTTACAATCTTCTTTAGCTTTGCTTAGCTACCACCATGACATTGCTTTCCTTGTGTCCAAAACCAGTGTCAGGCAAAGACTGCCAAATCACTCCAGACTCATCAAGATTCCATATATCTTTATTTGCAAGCCATTACAATTTTCAGTGAGTCTTTCCTTCCTCGACTGTTTCTCCAGATACTTCTTATTCTCCACATATTTTTATTCTCTTGATGTTGTAATGCTTCTTCCATTTCTCTAACCATCTCCTGGAACCCTTAGATGTGCTATTTCTTTAGCCTTTTTAGTTAATTGGGGGGACTCCTGGATAAGTATTCTTTAAACATGTTGTCGGGTACCATTCATAAAGGGCTTTGTTAACCTCAGCAAATTCACAAGGACGAGAGAGACCAGTATGAATTCTAATTAGACTCATACATAGACAGCAACCTTTCTTTAGTTTTCAATATGTGGCCCGCTTGAGTCTTACCTCATTTAAACACTCCCATAAACTCTCTTACTCCAATTCCTGGACAATTTCCAGCATATTTGATTAGTGAAACCTTCAGTTCTATATTTCTCTTCACAGTACCAGTAGAAGAAGCCATACATTTTTATCAGCCAGTTGATGATTGGGCACCTGCCAAAAAAGACACACCCATTAATTAACACAGCTATGCACAAAAAAATAAAAGTGGATCTTCACTTCAGAAAACTGGTACTATTGTACTGTATAAATGATAAGGGGTGTGGTTATTTGTCTGGTTTTAGGAGGCCCATAGCTTGGTAATAAAGAGGTCCAGAGTACAGAGGTCGTCCAGCTCTCGGAAGGTATATACATACATTAATTCTACGTGACTTTCAATAGGTGCTTAAGCCAGTGTCCGTTTCTAGGAGGGTCAGTTAGGAGAGGCTCCACTGTACACCATTAGACAGTACCAACTCCTATAGAATATTGTCATTGTACCATTTAAGCACCGTTAATGTATTAAAAAATTTGCTATTGTTATTTTCATCATCATTGTTAGGTAAAAAAAAGATATGTGTGGAGCCTTTCAGTGGTTTAGTATTCTTTCAGTATATTCATCATTCCATTTATTTTACATTTTTCACATTCACGACCATCAGTGTCTCCAATAAACTTCAAGTGTTTAGCTCTCTCACACATTTTGCTTTCAACACACCCTTTCATCACTTTCCCCCTTTATCTTGGTTATACATCATTGATTGGACAGTGAACAAACATAAATAGTAGAAATGAGCGTACATGTGTGCAGTGATTTAGTCACTTAGCTGAAATAGTTACAATAATTGCAGTTTAAAATAAACTTGAAATAAATTGTGTATTGATCTGAAGCTATGCAGTCACTAATATATAATAAAAAAAATATGCATATTTTTAGTATCTGCAGCATGTATTTCAAGTATTTGATTTAGTATTGAAAAATGGTAGATGTGAAAATGAATTACAATTTTAAAAAATAATAATTTTTTTTTGCATGTTATGCTGGCAGGCACTGTATGAAGGGTGAGAGGCTTGTCCCTTTGTGCTTGGCTATTGTTCAAAGCTTCATCAATAATATGTTTTTTCTTTTCTTTTTCCAATGTAGTGCCATTCCTGTAGGAACAGTTGGCTTCCCAATAGAGGGTTTGGTAGAGAATGTCCTGCAGGCAATGAAGGGTGTGATTCATTATATTCCTGGAGGCTGGAAGAATATCCAATCAGTTCACGTCAAGTCTGTGGACTCCATTGCTCTTCCTGTCTACAACTCACTCCCTCTACCGCCCACAAAGTTGGCAAAAGGCGATGCAAAGTTGCAGATTAAGTAATTTATTATCATCAAATATTTTTTTATTTGTTACCTTGTTCAGTCTTCATTTCAAGACAGGCGTTATTGACTTGACTCCGTGTATTAAAATGTAATGAGATTGTCATATGACTTACATTTAAGGGTGCTGACACATAGCAAAGCCTAGGTGTTGTTATTCGCGCACTATACAGGAATAAGCGCAGTTACCACAAAGTCACGCCCCACTTGGGTTGCACTAGACTAACTAGATTTTGTTCTACAAAAGTTTTTCACATAGCTAATGAATTTATTTGTACCTAGCCAAGATCAGCTAATCAGCTAATCATCCTGGCAACTATCACATCTATGTATTTTGGTAGTTGCTATTTGGCAAGAAGGTGAGTACAAAGGCTGATCAATATGCAACAACATTCCACTCTTTGCTATAACAGACAAGCTAAATTGTTAAAAAAAAACAAAACAATAACAAACCTGGTAAGACTCTTGCACTCCAGAAGTATCAAACTGCTATATAATTGTTTCAACACACTACTAGGACGACAATAATAAGATGAGCCATATAATAGCTAGAAGATTTACACTGAGCTACTGGGAGATGTTTAAACTGCATTCATGTATATATAAGTACATCAAGTTGACATTGCGGCACGGCACTTGGATGCTAATAGGTTTAGTGAAGAGAAGTGTAGCTAATAGCTGTCTCAAAGTCTGTATTTACTGTGGCACTTGGTCATTGTGAATTGGCATCCTTTACTCTTTGATGCATTAATATTGTAGCTAGATGCTGAAGCACCTGCTTATTCGAGTGATTTTGTAGTGTATAAAAGTCAAAACCACCTGCTAGCTAGAATTTAGTAAGAGCCAATTCAGTAAAATGTCGAATAGCTATGTGAACTTCTCTTGGATATTGGCATTTGCAACTGGAAGGATTTACATGACCACACTTAACTGGGATTATGACTGAATGATGCAAAACAAATAATATATAACACGCACGTAATAATGAAGTACCAAAGGTAGCTATTACAAGACGAATAAAAGAATAACTTAACTTGTGCAATGAAACAATGGACGTCAGTGCCGTCTTCATAAGAGAAACAAATATATATAACAAGCACGTAATAATGAAGTACCAAATGTAGCTATTACAAGACCAATAAAAAAAATAACTTATGCAATGAAACAATGGGTCTTCATAAGAGAAGCTAAACGTGCAAGGGATAGCTCCATCGTAGCACTGTCCACGGCAATTGCTAGTGCTCAAATTCATGCGCAACAATACATCTGTAATTGTTGTTACAATAACTGTAGATGTGGTAGATTCCATCCTATAATTTCTTCCAAAACGTCCAAGTTATCGTCCACATAACGCAAACATACTACCAATTGCTCTGTGGACCCCTCATCATTGCAGTAGTAGTTTCAATATGGGCCACTGAGTAAAAAGCAAAACTACTGTGGGCAGCAAAGGAATTTGCTCACGTGATTATGGTATGACAATTGACTGACTTACCCTCTCATACATGCACCCTGAGGGTTAATAATAATATTATTAAAATTATAAAATAAATAGATAGTGCAAAATCAACAATATCAGTGAAACACAAGGAAGGTAGTTAGGACTTAGTACATTAATGAAGTGATAGCATTAACAATAACTAAACACAAAGAAGCCTTTGAAGTAGAATAATGATAAATACAAAACTTAATAAGAATCATGATTCATTGTGGAAAAGATAAACTGCTTTTGATTTTGACCTTCCATGGAAATGGTAAGCCTTGAACTTGTTCTGAATTGGTTTCTGCTAGTTGAAATAGATTTTGAATAGTATGTAGCATACTGCGGATGTTGTTACAGATAACTGGGACTTCCATTTTTGAGCCTAATGACATGAAACAGATAAATACAAACTATGTCAATAAGTAGCCATGGACTTACTTGCCAAACTTCCATGAAGCTTGATTTCCTCATTTACTAAGCCATTCTTTAATGACTCTATTTCCTACAAATATTAAATAACGTTCTGAAAAAGAAAATCAACAAAAGAATAGCATAGGCCATTATAGACCAGCAGAAGTTTTAGTTACACACGATATTTCTTGCTTACAGGTCACATTGCGACAGAATTTCCACTTCAACAAACCCTCCGAGTTTGAGTTGCTGAACTCTTCGCATAAATGGATACATCCAGAGATAGGTTTTTTTTTTTGTACTGGACAGTTATGTATGTAAAATGGTGTGTGTGTGTGTGTGTTTTCTAATTTGTGACTCGTTACTTTCTTGTGGTTAATTCAATTTGAGGTCAGGTTATTAAAGATCGTATCATTTGGTTTGGGCAGAGTTTTATGGGCCAAAAGTGTAGCTAAATCAGAACAATCAAGTAGAGTATTTTTAGGTGATAGTTACAACGTCCAACACATTTGCAGCAGCAGCTTATATTGGATTCTTCTATCTACCATGTTTTTTTTTTCTGTCTCAAGTCTCAAAAATAAATGGCTCTATAGGTATAACTTATATTCATGTCCATGACAGCTACATGTCCAACACATCTGCAGTTGAAGATTTTATTTTATTGGATTCTGCCACCATGTTTTTTTTCTCCAAAAATAAACGGCTCTGTAGGTATAACTTATTCATGTCCATGACTTGATCAGCGAAAAAAAAGTACATAAAAATGAGCAGCAATGACCTACAGCTGGCTATTTCCTTGGGCCTCCTGTGTCTGCTGACAAGATATATACTAGCCGTGCAGCCAGGGAACATGCAACTCAAGCTAACAACCTAAGCTATGGCTACTACAATAATTTATTTACCTTTTCATTTCTTGGAAAAGTCAACTTAGTTTGTCCACTTATTATACCCATTCAAGCTCTCCAAATTCATGAAATGAGCACTAAGCATCTGGAGGGATTTCTTATTACTAATAGTCGACGTAATGTAGCGATTGCATCTAGATTGTGCTGAATGAAATGCTTATACCTCTTAATTCGTAAGATTTTTTTTTGTTGTTAGTTTCAACAAGCATGCTGTGAAGTGACTTCTGGAATTTGTATGTAAATAATAAGAAATTCTTCAAAACCAGGTAGAAATATTCGTCATCTGCCCCTATGAGTTATGGCTAGTGTTGTTTTAGAAAACTAAAACCAAAACCCCTTAGTTTTGGGGTATCTTACTTGTATTAATGGCCATCAAGTAATTATTCTCTAAACTATATAAAATATATCATACTTTATTTATAATACTAAGATTTCATAGAAGCATGCTATTTTTGAAGTTATTTGTGAAAACTACCAGTACTACTTTCTTTAAGGAGTCTCATTATTGAAGAATTTGAGAGACAACGTAAAATAACTAAAACTAAGTCAATTGATAGTATAACTAACTAAATTTTCTACATGATATTTAAGAAAAACTAAAAACTAGCTACGTCTTCAGAGAGAATTTGGGAAAAAAACTAAAACTAAGCATTCAAGATATTTTTTAGTATGAATAACTAAAACTAAGAAAATCTGGAATCTCTAAACCAAAACAACACTGGTTATGGTCTTGACATATTTCAAAGAAACACACAAATAAAGGCTGAACCATTACATAGCTCCAGTGAATGTCCGTAAACTATGCCAGTGGATAATAGAATATTTCTGTGATGTCCATAATCTATTTTGAGCCGAAAATGGCCAATAAAAGGTACTGGTCAATAATTAGCAGCTTACGGTAAACAAACCTCCAAAACAAACAGAAAAACAACAACAAACTTTCTTTGTTCTGTGTCATAGCTATCCACTAACCATACAGCACCTGATCATGTGCATCATAAAACTGCATACAGTAGAGGAGTAATTAAGAAATCAAATCTATTACCATGACCCAATAGCTAAATTTAAGAATAGCTATAGCTACACATCTACTTTCAATCAGCTACAATTGGTTGGCATGGTCACATAAAAATCAATATCTTGAATCATTACAGTATAGCTATTATGCACTACTCATTATGACATAGAGTTGTAAAGACACTAGAAAATCTTCATGTATGTATGTAGTATGTAGTATGTATCCATGTATGTATGTACGTATGTATGTACATATGTATTTAGATGTATATGACGCATGCATGCTATTAATTCAAATATATATTGTAGCTATCTTGTTTCAACATAGCTGTACTCACTGGAATTCTTTCTGCCATTGTTTGAATAGTAGTGCTGTCAATGATATCTTGACATTTCTTGTTAATATTTTCTGCAGCTAGTTTCCTGAAGTCAGAAGAATTCCTAAAGCCATACAATAGTTGTAGATAGACTTTTCTTTCTTTATGCCCAAATTTAAACTGTACCTATATTTTCCATTTGTTAGACAAAATTGATGTAATTAAATAATTACTGATTACAATGAGTTGTATTGTAGCATAACTTAATCAGAAATGTAGCTATGCCCCATAGTGATAATGAAAAAAGCGTTTCTGCAAGAACTGAGGAAAGTTGAACAAGAGTAATATGGCTAATAGTATGCTATAGTGTCTCATACAATAGCTCTATAATCTGAACCACATGCTACATATAATTATATTTATATTGACTCTTGAAAAAATTGCCTATATTTTCAGCTCAGTGCTTTTCAGAAACCTACTTACAGAAAATGCTATTAATGTTTAATTATGCATAACTGTTGTGCTATAAGCACTAAGCAGCACTTTCAATGAAAATGATAACACAAATGAAAATTGTACATTCACACTTCACCTCTGCAGAAGGTATGTACATGGTCCTTTGGCAATAAAGGCTAATGTTCATCAGATGTAATAAATAATAGCTTTTTTTCATTAATTATAAAGCCCCTAAAGTATTTCATTCATTAAAAATTATGTTGCTGTAGTTTGTAATGGAGTGCTTGAAAGCACTTTAAAAGTGCTTGACTGGGTGCTCAAGCATTTGTTAAGTACTTTAAAAAGTGCTTAATGCTTAAGCACATTTTAAAGTGCTTGATTCAAGCACTGTAGAAAGTGCTTGAACTCATCCCCGGCCATAGGCATTCATTTAATCTAACATACCACCACAATTGTTTGTTCTCCAGCAGGTCAGCTAATTCCATTCCAATTCTTGTCACATTATTCTCACACCATTTCCTCAAGAATGACTTGAAGTTAGACACTGCCATCTGGATGTCATTCTGAGAGAGGAATATAAAATTGCAGACAAGGATAGATACTGATAGGAAGAATAGTAGCTAGCATAATTATTACAATACCTGATTTACTTTCAGGTCATGTAAAATGAACAAAAAAGAAAAAGAAAAATTCTACAATACATTACACTCCTATGGAAATACTTGTGTAACTTACGTCATACTTTCTTTGGTTATCTGTGAAATAAAACCTCACATAAACTATTTTTACTAATACCTGCTATAGAGTTGTATGTGGCTACACAAATGCAAGCTATAAGTTATATACGAATGAAGCACCAATGGTGCGAACCCTCAGCACTACTATAGCTACACTATAATAGCTAGCTATTAAATAATTTCTCAGACCAATGATAGCTGTAAAACGAAAAAGGTAGATGTAGCTAAACGCTGTCTTTATAAGAGAAGCTAAACATGAACCAATAGTTTCAACACAAAACTCCAATTTACTGAAGCACTCAGTAACATCTCAGCATAAAATAAAACTACTGCATACTGCAAGACATTATTTGCCCCCGTGATTACGATGTGACAAAAGGGGGCATTACCCACAAAAGGTAGTACTTATGCAGAACTGATAACGTCACGTTTTCTCAAAAATCAGCCTGGAAATAAAAAGTTGCACAATAAATGGTCTTAAAATCACCATTCTGAGTAAGTTCATACCTAAATCAATGATTAATTGTCAGTAATCTCCATAATCAGAGCATGACAGACAGACAGGATGACTACTAACTCATTTGTGCATGCACACCAAGGACTAATGATGTATGTATGCAATTACAAGAAAAGCAAGTTGAACATCAATAAATTATAAAAATCCATTCTTTTACTATGTAAATATAATACTAACGATCAACATATCAGTTGTATTCATTTTTTATATTTATTGACGAGTGATTGCAGTGAACCAAGACACCATCAGTGGTGTTCAATTTGAGCTAGTTTCCGTAATAGTTCAAGCTTGCTCTGAGTATATTATGGCCCGTTACAATCTGCTTGCAAAATAGTTATCCAGCAGAGTAGTACTGTTAATAGTTAACTTGAGAATAAGGTATAGACTAGCTCAAACCTACCACTGTTTAGCCTTTCGAGTAGCTCATCAGCAACATATTGGTGAGACGTTCGATGGAGAGCTTCTTTCAATTTCTTCACTGTCTTAACTTCATCTTCACCAACACTCTTTAGCCATGTGCTAAGCATTTCTCTGAAGTATCCCTCATTTCCTTCTGATTTGGACTCAGATTTGCTTGGAATATTTTTCAAGACAAATTCTTGAATATTTAATTGTATTCCAAAACTTTCCCAATCCGGAGAGACTTCTCTCATAGCATTGTATAAAGCCTTCATGTCTCTGATACACAGCACTAGACAATACAAAACATTAGTAAAAACTCGTACATGCTATACATGAGCAAAATACATCTTTAGGCATCTGTGACTCATTGGAAAACTCACACTATGGTAGAATGTCTGTTATCTGAACATGTTGGATAACTGAAATGTTCAGATTACTGAACACAATAGAAAATGCATTATAAAAATACTAATGAAGGGGCAGGGTCAAGCAATTCTTTGTGTCTGCATGTGCTACCTTTAGATTTTGGGTGTGTTTGGTTAACTGAAGTGTTCGGATAACTAACATTCTACTGTTAAAAAAAAGAAAAAAAAAAAAGAAGTAAAATGTTGGAAAAATGAAAGAAAATGACACAAGGAAGGAGAAGAAAGGATACCATTGTAGAAGCGAGGAAGAAAGAACACCTCGTACATATGCCACTAGCAATAATATTGTATGAAAATGCTCGGTGATAAATTCCGTCTAATCATACGCACCTGTTTCGTTGGTATACCATTGTGGTGTTGGTGATAGTAGGACTGAATCATAACCTTCTGCAGAAATTATCAACAGGAAAAATATTGCTTAAGAGGTTTACAACATTAGTATAGGAACTTTTCAAAGTAAAATCAACAACAATAATTAAAGAATCAAAGACAAATGCTATATAATTCAAGAATATTGTGTATATTACATTACCTTCACTATCATTTCTATCACGAGAAAGTGAATTTAAGCGAATTTTTTGGAACCCAAGTAATTCCAATTTTATGTTTAAGACAACCATCCTGGTGAAGCCATTGACCTCCAGATTGCACTTGGTTTTGTTCTGTGATGGATTTCTCCATTCATTGGCAACATCCAGGACAAACATTGGTGGGTATTCCAGACCTTCAATATCAATTTCATCAGGAAGATCCACTTCATCTTTGGCAATCTCCTATATTAAGCACAAGCATTTCCTACTGAGGCAATTATACAAATAGTAGCTCAACATGAGTGATAAGAAACATAGTAGTGTCAAAGTTTACAGCCTATTGGCTCAGATGTCTCAATTTTATGGCATCAACTCTTGATCATGCATATCCTGGATTGCAACCCAAACTTTTTTTTGGTAAAAGAATACATTGGAGTTTTGGATATACATTAATAGTAACAGTTAACCACACCCCCTGTGACTTAATCCACAGCTAGGGACTAGGGAAACAACGATGTCTGCAGTAAAACTGACTATATACAGCAGTTTGAGATTTAAGATAAATATCAATGCATATCTTAATGTTAATTGAAAAAGAACTAAACAACAGCAACACAACACACCAAAAAAATAATGGGACAAAAACTCACAAAAATAAGATTTTCGCTGCAGTGAATATACTTACCGTCTTGAAGGCACAAATATCCCAACCATTTATATCTTTGGAGTCAGGAATAGTCAAAGATACTACATCACAATCTTCTTTGAAGCGTAGAGAATCATACTTCTCTACTTCATTCAAATCAGGAAATCGATGCTTCATTTGATTCCGTAAACTCTAGACAACACAAATCGCAAAAAAAATTAAAATCACCGACTGCAAGCACATTATCAGGTATAGTATGCCATTTTGTCTGTTTATTGTAAACATTAATAGCTTTAGATTGGATGATATTCATCTGCAGCAAAAACTGTGCATAACATATTCTGTTAGTCACATAACAATAACAACAACAACAATAATAACAGCTTATTTATAATCATTATATAAATATAAGGGTTCTTGATTGAAAGTGATTTATTTGCCAGACACCCAGAAGTAGAAATCATATCTAGCTATTACTATGTAGTGTAGTTTGCACCTGTAAATATGCTGGCTGCAGCTGTGATATACCAAACACAAGCTTATCACCAGGAATGCAAGGATGACGATCTTTCTTAAACACTCTCACTGTGTACAATTTCTTTGACACTACATAAAAACAAAATAAGAAAACAAAACCAACAATAATTGTGATTTCAAAATAATGTAAATTACTCACTTTTCTTCTTCCTCTCAGGTATAGGAGACTCTCTCTTGGCAACTCTGAAAGGTTGTAAACGTTTCATTCTGATTTCTCCAGTCTGACTGCCTACTTCAAATTCCTTTTCAAGATCCGCTTCTTTTAACAAATAATTCCCACTCTTTTGAGACTCTGCCAAATCTACAGGTACCAGAATCACCATATTCTTGCAGTCCTCTTCATCTTCAATATAGCACGTGTGATTTACAGTCACTTTCACTTCCTTGGCCAGACTGCATGGGGTGAGCATAAATAAAGGACTGTATGGACGACAGTCAACAGGAGACGCTATATTCCCACCAATAGCTGGAGCCACAGAGAGGGTAAGCGCACCCTGTTCAGGCGAAATAGCCCCAGGGGGTATGGCGAAGGATAGACCCATACTCTCCATTTCGATGTTTTGCACTGTACTGGAATGCTTAATTTCAGAAGTTTCATTCTGATTAAAAAAATTCAGACCTCTGTATTCTTCATTCCTGAAAAACACATCGGAGTTGTTGATATTTTTTAAGGGGTAATCTCCCTGCTTCACATATTCTTTACTTATTTGGGTAGAATTAAAATCTTTGCACTCAGACACTGGACATGAGGGACCTGGATTGGAATCTGAATTCTCTGAAGTGTCCTGAAGAATCGGGTTTACAAGACTACCAGAATTGGGGATGGAATTATCAAGACTTTCAGTCATGGTTACTTCAACATCATTTCGTGATTCACATGTTGAAGAAAGAGTTTCACTAAGAGTTGTGATTTGCTTGTTATTTTCACTTTCCAGTATTTCATTTAGATTGGTACCAGTGGAGCTAATGTCGGACGGAGTGCTTGACTGTGGTCTTGGAATACGGCAGTCAATAACTCCAACTTCTACGTCATTTTTGTTAGAATTGAAAGCTAAAAAAAATAAAATAATAAAAACCATACTTTCAACTGAGTTGAGTGCAATCATATGGACACTTTACTTGTATAAATTAGTGGCAATCAACCTTTATCATTATATTAGAGAGTGCTGCTGTAACCACACTTACCTAAATCAATTATCCAAGAACTATCCAAAGGGTACAACTTATTCATGATCATTCCACCAAACCTCATCAGTTGATTAGGCTGAGACACCACAAGATCAGCCGTAAACTTGTATGCTGGAGGACATCCGGTATTGCAGCCTTCTAAAAATGCTACCTATTATAAACAATACAGTTATTTACATAATTTAGTTTATTGGCGAGCGAGCGAGACACTTACAGGGGTAACACAATCGAAAATCAGGGATGTTTGTTTATTTATTTATTTATTTGTACATATGTATGGACGTACGTAAGGCATTTTTGTACTTTGACCCTCGCGTTTTTGTGTTAGTTTGGTTGTCGACCCCGTCCCAAATTGCACTAAACAGAATCCTCTGGTTTATCGATCAGTACCCGTATCACGCTAGAAATTGTTTACCGATTTGAATTCTTTTGCGGGTGCATTTCAAACTTGAAAACTTAAGGGACTTCCATTTCTATTCGAGTTAGTGGCGGTGGTAAGTCAATGCGCTCTTTGTCATGGTTATAAGCCGTGCACAACAGTATTTACTTGAAAATACATTGTCCACTAGACTACCGCTAAGGTAAGTCTGTTTAGGTGCATGTCCAGTTGTGTCAAAACATTGTGTGTTACAACCACTAAAAGAATATCACAAAGAAAACTTTTAAATAACGTGTATTGTTTTGTTGTTGTTTTTTCCCTTCAACAAGCAGTTGCAGAGAGTTGTTACTATGGCACTGAAATCCCTTTATCGTGTATGCGAAATTAAAAAAACTGGACCTTATTTTCAGTAGCTTCAGTGTTAGAAGTCAAAATCATTCATATAAAAATAGTATACAGTCGAGTCTCCGACGAGAGGACACTTTTCTGCAGCAGCAATTGTCCTTTGTTCAGAGATTGTTCTCTGTTGGGAGTTTGATTTTATAATCTACTTTTTACTATTGACAGAGTAATAGAAACATATCAGCAAAGTTATAATTCAAATAAAGTTTAATGAAAACATTTTTGCGGATGATACAACTGCATGTTCTTAGCTATACAATATTATTTATCTTCGATTAAGTTTAGCTAGGATATCAGTAAGAATTTCTCCAGACATCCAGGCCTTTATTTGGGTGTAGTATGTGACAGGTAAAGAAGATTTATCAAAGCCATACAAGCACCGCGGATTTTCTGATTTCCAGATGAAAACAGGTTTTTCTTTATGTCCTGAAGCAGACACAAAAAAAGCAATTGTAACCCTCTGCTTGGATTTCTTTCCTCCCTTGCAACTATGACATTTTTGGGCAAAGCCATGATCAGGTAGAGCACGAAAAAACAAACCTGTCTCGTTCATGTTCCAAATATCATTCTTTGAACAGCCCCGGACCAATTCTGGCAGACGCTCTTTCCAGGAATCTATAGTTACCCCCAGGACATCACCTGATTCACCACAAATCTTAAAATACTTAATGGAAAACCTTTTCTTCCATTTTTCCAGCCATCCCACTGATCCTTTATAATCGGACTTCCCTAATGCTTCCGCAATCAACTTTCCTTTTTTAATTAGCTGTGGTCCACCAACAGGAATATTCTTGGATGTTGCTAACTTAAACCATTCATAGAGAGCATCATTGACATCAGAATATTAAGATTTACGAGCCTTACTGTTGGAGTATACCCTGTCTCCAGAAGCATTAGATTGATATTCAGCTAAAATAGACTCTTTATTCTTCAAAATTATACTTATCTGTGCCTTACTGCATCCAAATACCATTTCAAGAGATTTTAGAGAAGTGCCAGGATTAGCTACTTCGAGAATATTTTATCAATTCCACCTTCTTCTCCAGGGAAAGATACATTCGCCTTTTGTGGGAAGCCATACTACCACCGTTCGGTTTGACAATTTAGGTATTTGGTAGGGCAAAGGATCTTGAAAGTGTGGCTGATCTTATTGAGCTGACTAATACCTGCATTCTGCAGTGGGCGTGGTTAGTGTACGTTAATAGAGACTGAACTTAAGTCGCTGAACGATTTCGGTACCACCCTGAGTTACTGTCCGCTGTCCGGATTTGAGAGATGGTCGCTCCTGGGAGTTTGTAAATGTACAGTAAGAATATAATATTCAATCCGTGACTAGCGCTTTGTCCATTCCAGAGAGTACATCCGCTTCTCGGGATGTCCGC
>WLWD01001469.1_pt1 | contig 101513 bp, 77 predicted proteins | sample 6712731 | NCBI WGS metagenome assembly WLWD01 (sample SAMN12718690, study PRJNA576275) | sponge metagenome | isolation source: marine sponge | host: Mycale hentscheli | place: New Zealand: South Island, Marlborough, Capsize Point | collected 2014-11-01 | reverse complement strand
ATATAAACCCTTTACCTCACGCATGCGTGAATGGATTGTGAACAGACTATATCATTGTCAGCCACTCCCCTCTCAGTTCAGATTTCCCACGTGTTCAATAAGTTACAACAAGACTTGAGAGTGTATGGGATTTCCCTAGTGGCGTGACTTTGGAGGGAGGAAAGTGGCCAGAGCTGAGACACCTGCGCTGCTCTACTCCATTCTACTCCTACCCATGGGTCGAGGCTACTGAACTCAGGTGATCTGTATCTGTGGAGCTTCCTTGATCTTTAACTCACAATTCTTACTGGCTCTGTCTACAACTCCTACCTCTTCCCCTTTAAGTCAATCTCCTCACTTCACTAAGACTAACTGCGACTCATAAGACCAGCACAGCCACACAACTTCTCGAGGGGTCCATGTTGTTATCCCAGATTTGGTAATGGTCATCAAAATTTAGAAAATATAACTTGATAGTGTTAAGCTAGCCAAATTTCCCATCGTTGCCACAACATCAATCACGAAACATAACACAAAGTGTAATGTTACGTGTGTGCATAGGCAACAAAAAAAGCAGAGGATCAGTGCATGTACTTCATTATGTTACATAAGTAGGAAAATAAGTCAAGAGCACATTAACAGTATGGAAGAAGGGGGAAAAGCCTCATGGAAAAGGTGGGCTATATAAAGAGTAAGAAAGAGAGTACTGTTAGCCATTGATACAGCTAAATTTTACTGCACAGGATATACAGTGTAAAGTCAGAGTACAGCTAGATACTATCCTGAGTGGTCATTTTCAATCAAGAAGCACTTTGGCACATATGTACACATGAACATTATCAGATATTATTCTTGCACAAGAACAGCTACAAACCCTGAATATGTGTCACCTACAATCACTATTTGAATGTCAGACAACTTACAGTCATAAAATTCATATAAGTTTAACCACTCAAGCTACAGTATTATGAAATCATCAAAATAAAACTTGAGCTTTGATTATATTACATGTATACCCTTATAAATGCTCACCTACATGATAACAAAGGAACCATGATAGTGTACGAGTGTGTATACATGTATGTATGTATGTATGTGTGTGTATGTATATACGTGTGTATGATATGTATGTATGTATGTATGTATGTATAGAGCTGGGCGATATACCGGTATTATCGTTGCACCGCGATAAAAAACTGATTTTGCCTTTTTTTCAGAAAACTGTTGGGGTCGTTAAACTAATGCATGAACTTCATGCGCACGACAGATTAAAGGAACAGCCATTTCGCGGTTTGCAAACATGTCCGTAATGTACTAGCAAAGTTTTAAAAGTAGCTAGCAGTGGTTGCGAGTTAAAATTCTGTCTAAAGAAAGCCAACATAGTCATTCCCCACGGACTAACTTTGTCTGGATAAATTTACTTTGTTAAATATTATTTATGAAATATCATATATCACTCTATCGCGATAATGCAGGTAAGTATCATATCGCCTGTGATTATCCAATATTGCCCAGCTCTGTGTATGTAAGTATGTATACATGTATGTATGCATGCATCTATGCATGTATGTATGCATGTATGTATGCATGTATGTATGCATGTATGTATGCATGTATGTATGTAAGTATGTATGTATGCATGTACACTCAATCCCCTCTTAACCAGGCACCATGGGACCCGAGGGTGTCTGTATCTCAGAAATGCCAGCTACAAGGGAATTTTTCCAAGCATTAAGTACAGTCCTCTTTCACTTGCAACCCTTAGTAGGCTTCTCTACAATTTTATGGAACCAGAAATAACCGGCTTGTGCTGACACAATTGGGTAATGGTGGTCAAATTAGCGAAATTGTGAGGCAAGAATTGATTAATTGAGTGGCTAACTTGTGCCCTGCCCTGTAAAGAGGCGTGCCTGTAATAGAGGTATTTGGATAAAATAGGATTGAGCGTACGTATGTATGTAATGTTTTAACAGTGCAGACCTGTGTATGTGTGTATGTAGATACAAACTAGTGTAATAAGTGTTTTCATAAGCACTCTGAATAAGTCCACAGTGAGTGCACCTTTGCTATTACAAATATATTATATATAAATTACTATATTATACACATACACACGCACACAATTTAGCGAGTGAGATATGGAGAAACTTTGGCGGTTGAATCAGAATTCTACAGATCAGAAATATCTCATCAGGAGTGAATTTTAGCTCACTGGCCAAGGTTCGTAAGTACAAATCTTGTTGCTATTAAATACGTATGTAATGTATTAGCACTACATTTTTGAATTAATGCTAGTATGTGTCTCACTATCATCACCCCCTGCTCACTTTCTTTCAACAGTATCTTCGGCAGATTGTACAACATAAAGAGAGAGGGCCGAGTAAATGAATAGGGTACTACTTTCTACATAACACAAATTACACGGCCGGCTAACCAAAATAGCATTTCTCCTCTCAAATTTAATATTGAGAGGACACCATGTCTGCTAAAATTTCACTTCTTATCAGAAGCCTGTATAGACATGTACTATTAAAAACAAATGGGTGCATTAATTTTTGAGTATGTGTGTGTGTTATTTGTTTATCGATATACAGGATTTCAACGAATTGCTCGTAAAGTGACTAGAGCCCAAATTTTTCCATCGCACCCTATATATTTCAGGTTGTCTAACTGTACATTAAATGAAAATATGTATGAGTTAGTCACTAGAGTATGTATATATATAATTTACCTTGAATAAAAGGTAAAAAGCCTTTTTTCTTATTAGTGTAGATTAAAAGTTATTCAGGAGTTCCTCACCTCTTATATTGAAGTCCAAGAGTAGCTATTAGCACACTCTTCACGGAGGAACACCGAGTCTTCTTTTAATGATACTTTTGGACATGTGTTGACCCTGTGGAGTTGGGTTTCACCTCCTACTTCACAACCCTACATACAGAGAGTCACAAGTAAAATTAGCTTAAATACAGTTCAATTAAACTCAAGATCCTTAGATTGGAGTTTGTGCTCTGCATTATTACATTCCATAACACATTCATACATTAGATATTTTGTAGCCAGCCAGGCTACTTCAGTAGTGCATAAGTAGTTGTTCAAAATTTATACCTTCATCAGGGTATATTATCAAGGGTAAAATTTCAAGGTCTAACATTTTCAAAGTTTCAGGGGGCAATCAGTGTTGAATCAGCAATTTCCGTAAAAATATGGATGAATCAGTAAGGTGGGAGGCTCTGTTCTATGGACACTCCACATATGTTAAATTCCCTTCACTAGTGTTCACCTGTCCCAAACTCCGTTCCAGTGATGAACTCCACTCTGAAGTCAAATCTCTTCTCTCTCTCCCCACCCCCCCCCCGCGACATGACGAGACAGAGTGGCACAATTTAGGTAAATTGATAGACCAACCAGAATGACAACAGGGCACCAATTACTGTCAACACTATTTCTCATACAGTAAAGCTTAGTTAAAGAGACATCAACTGTTGAATATATTATTGTATATATTAATTTCAAAAGAAAAATGGCTTATAGTTTTCATTAAAAATTCCTCACTAGCAAGTACAATACAGTTATGGTGCAACAATGAAGACCACAGAAATTTGATTCAGTGGCTAATGGGCTTGCTAGCAAAACAAAAATGAGAGAAGGGTACTAACATACTTGCCCTATGCTACTTGAGGCACTACTGAAGAAATACCAGTCTTTGAATTGACCAATACGGTTGTTCAGTTTTACACCGCTTTAGTCTAGTGCGGACAGCAACAGAGTACACTATAAGCGTACCAGTTGTGTTTTCACTCACCGGGATAAAAATCCATGAACGCCAGTAAGAGCAGACCAGAAGAGGAGATACACAGGCTTATTATCACTCTTGCTGTAGAGAACTTCTGTGGTATTAGCAACCCTTTACCATTTCTGATCTGGTGTTTTAAAATTAAACCCTTTACCAATTTCGAGTTTGAAACCTAGCACTATCGACCTTTTACCTCAGTAATCAGGAGTGTTAGAAGAGGTGGTGGTAAAGGGTATCAACACAATATGCGTGCCGTACACGCGGTGGTGGGCACAGTGAAGATTGAGCTAATTTCTGCCCTGTGTGATCTTACTAGACTGATTTACAGGCTGCGACAGCAAGTAGAGAGCGCGGTGTTGTTCAATTTTATTAAGTATGAAAACGCTAATTAGTGATATCTAGGTGATTCTTTAAGTGTTATTGGATCTGTGGATGTAGGATTGTAATTTGTACAAGTCATTGATCACCAATACTAGTGTTTGAAGTATTACCGTTGAGTACATTACCTTGTTTCTTTGTTAATGCAGGAATGAACTAAAGAGGTTGCAGAGATGAACTTGAGATATTGCAGAGATGGAGCCAAAGTTCAGGAACTGTTGTCTGATGCATCATTTTTTTCATTTATTTGTACATGGTCATAATTATTTATTCATATTCTGGTAACAATGGATAAATTTTGAAGGTACAGGATTTGTGTAGAACAAGTTGCACAAAAAGTGCAGTTTAACTTCAGGATTGCTGCAGGAAAGGTGTGTGAAGAATAGTTGCTTTGTGTAGGAAAGGTGCATAAAAAGTGCAGTTTTTGAGTACAGGAAATCTAAAGGAAAGCTGCACATTTTCGCACAGACAGCTACCTAGAATGTACAGGAATAGTTCAGTTTTAATTCAGGAAATATGAAGGAAATGTGATATGATATATGCAGTACAAATCATATGGCATGTAAAGGAAATAGTGCAGTTTATGTCAAGGATATGTTCAGGAAATAGTGAAGGAAAGTACGCCCTATACAGTACCCGGAATGGTTACCACCAGCTCATCTGTCCTGAAGTTGGAAATGTGAAGGACATGTGATCTGTGAGATAGCTATACTTAACCTTTCCTATAGCAGGAAATTCCACTTTTCTTCCAGTGTATTATATGCGGTTTCATACAGGATTTTTGTTTGGGGTGGGGCTCCGAGTGTACTTCGCCACACCCATTTTTTGGAACCTACACTACTTTGATGCACATCTTTGCATACGAGTCTATACTTCACACTGATGATCAGTGTTCGGTCCTATGCACTAAATGGCTCAGTTATGATAGGAACATAATGGGATACAATATCAGACTAAAAATAAATGCTTCCTAAATGTTCATTTCTATTCAACTCCCAAAATTCTAGGGGGGAACCCAGCCATGCCTCCCACTGTATGAACCCTGGTATGTATACTCTACACTGTACATGAGAGAAACATGTATTGAGAAAGTGTACTTTGAAAATGAAAAGCAGTACAAGCACACACGTGGAATTCAACTTACCCGGCATGGATGGTGTCACAGACTGAACGATCCCTCCCATAGGATCCGGAACCTCCATACAATACCAAAAAAACACAAGACAACAATGACATTTGTAACATAACTGCTGGCCTCGCTGAATTGAGCCCCCCCCTCCCCCGTCATTACTTTTCACTGACATTCTTGTACCATAACCCCCCCTCTCCCCCACAACACCCCCCCCCCACCACCACCACCCCCCACCAACAACCACCCAAAACCCCCACCCACCACCACCCCCCCCACCCCCCCCACCCCCCCCCCCCCCCCACCCCCCCCCCCCCCCACCCCCCCCCCCCCCCCCAGCCATAGCTGGACACCCAAATATCAGTAAGTTGAAAAAATGAAATTCAACTTACCCGGCATGGATGATGTCACAGACCGACAAAGACCACCGAGTTCGTTCTCTCTCAGGTTGGATCCGGAAACGCCACATACTGTTTATTCATGGTTGCTCTCTCTCTCTTTCCACAAATACACGCACACACATACACACACACACACACAAGAAAAAAGAAGCTACAGGTGAATACAGATCATAAAAATAAATGTATAATATAAATTGACTGGTGTACACACACACACATACATGAAATTCAACTTACATGGGCATAGTGTGCATCTCAATCTTGCTCTTCTCCAGTTGCCCATAATGCCATTTTGATAATAAAGTTTCATTTCCTAGAATAATTTGGCTGGGCCTAGCTGACACCAGACTCCAATGATGAAGGTAAAGGATTAGCTTTGTTAACCCTTTCGTTCCGGATCCCGCTTTAAAGCGGGTGAAGACCGATTGACTTCTCCGAATTTTTAAAAATAGTTACTTTATAGCTAGAACCTTCAGATTGCATACACAGGTGCCCAATGCATAGGTTACATCATGAGAAGTAGAGGTCGATACGGGATTTACACTACCGAGGGCCAAAAGCTCGAGGAGAGTGTAAATGGCATGCTGACCGTATCGAGTGGTGCAACTGATTTGTACTACGACTCCTTGGCAACAATATATTAACTCCTAGGAGGTGGGCATGAAATACATTCACTGTGAATTAAGAAATCTGATTGGACTGTTTGAATGCGCTCTGATACAAGTATTTATAGTGTAGTGACCCTGGGCAAAACATGAGCCACTAGTATCCATCTTATAACAACAATTATAATTATTCGTAATGGATTACATAGAACGGGGGAAAAAAACTGACAAAAAAATATCATTATTCCTTGTGTAATTGAACGAGGTATTTGTGGAATAATAAACCAATAACAAATATATATGGAGAATAATAAGTAAATTTAAAAAAAAATTGTACAATATCATTTTAGTAAAATTCAGCTGGCCCGAGTGTCCGCCCATTAGCAAAAGACCTGGTCTAGCTTGCACAATTAGGTCTGGCCCCAAAGCAAAAATACAACTTAGCTAGACTATAGTAACACCGAAAAATGAAAATAATAACCCGGATTTACATAATATAGCTAGTAAGTTATTTTGATTATTGAATGAATAGCAATAGCTAACTAGCTAATATACATAAACAGGAAAACAAATTTAATTGCTCAATGTAAAGCTCACACCTTAGATAACTGCTTAAAACATACCCATGAGCATCAAATCCTGCATCGAGCAGAGGTGCCAGGTGAGCAGACGCCTCTCTGCCAAGGTGCCCCAGAGTGCCAGCTGGACCGCACCCAAGCCTGATGCTGTTAGGGTCCTTGGCATGTAATGGCTCCCGTTCACAGCCGAACCGTAGCCCAGCAACGACTTCCTCAGGTGAGAAATCATAGAAGTGAATCCCTCTCGCCACAGCACAGAAATAAGCTAGAACCTCCATCTCCCGCGTTTTACCAGCGTGTCCAACATCCCCTGGTTTAGTTCACAAATGCGCAAGCGCAACACTCTGACATCACAAATACGTCGTCATTGAGATAAGAGCATCCGCAAACGTCACAACTTACACCGAAGATACTAACACTCTCACAAAAACATTTTTATTTCCCTTAATTTTCAAGATAGGGGTTTCAAATTCATATGGATTAAAATACAACGATTTAAAAATAAGTAAATAGTATTAAAATATAAACATTTGGTACAAATCAAATTAATGAGCCATAGATTCAGTCTGCAAAATCTTTAGACACTCGAATTCAATTTACTCTTTTTCTGGCTTAAAAACGTCAAAAATATCCTCCATTTATACGGTCACTTCTTCTATCTATTACCACAATTGTGACCACAAACGACAATTTTTTAAAACATAATCAATTTCAATATATATTAATTTGTGTGTGTGTGAAGTTTCAGCTTCCTGACATCAATCTGACTGCACCTGTATACATTTAAAGAACAATTAACAATAAACAGAACTTTCTACTCTTTAAGCTGTACGCACTGTAGCCGTAGGTAAAGGGTCTCGCTACGCTACTTTATAGTGTCACAAGGTAATATCCCTTACCTTTTACAACTAAGTATTACTACTTTCACGCGCACCCCTTTACCTATTCATTCTATTAGGTAAGAGTCGATTAGATAGAACTAAAGAATCGCCACCTACTGCATTGTTCTCTGCGGTAAGCCCCTGGGATTTGGTGATAATCCTAAAGTTTAGCAACAGTTCCTGTGAAAAACATCTGCAACTGCGCTCACCACCTACTCCACTCGTACACTATTTGTGTTTGGAGTAATAAACTAAAATTATGTCATTTATATGTTGATATAGTATATTTATAGATGGTAAAGTGTGATGGTATAGTGTATCTGTAGATGTTAGGTTCATGAGTGTATTAAAGTACAGTAGAACTTCAGTTATCTGAACACTGAACAATATACAACACCAAAATATAATAGTAAGCACATGCATACATGAAGAACTCATTTACCGCGCCCCTTCATATTTGTTTTGTAATACATTTTCTATGGTTATCTGAACATTTGAGTTATCTAAACACCTCTCGGTTCCAATGTGTTCAGATAAGTGAAGTCCTACTCTATATCCAAAGTGTGCCATCAATAGTGTTGGTAAAGTATAGTCAAAATTGTTGGTACAGTGTATGCAAACTAGTTGGTACAGTGTCGTCAAACTAGTTGGTACAGTGTCGTCAAACTAGTTGGTACAGTGTCGTCAAACTAGTTGGTACAGTGTAGTCAACTGGTTGGTACAGTGTCATCAAAATTGTAGGGTGAAGTATTATCCAACTTGTGGGTAAAATATGCATTAAAATTCCGGTTGAAATGTGTAATTTAAAATAGTGAGTCCATTCTAATTGTGGGTAAATGGTGGTATTGTGAATATTAGTAACGAAAGGGCATCTTAAATAGAGTATTGCCACTATCTTCTGTCATTTTATTTCATTTGAAAGAAGATTTTACCATGATAATTTATCACTTTTATAAATTTTGTAGAAGGTACTTGTGAAGACTATAAAAATTGATTGTGGCTACTGGCTAGTATAATTAATGTGAAAATAATGCAACTGATTTTGATATGTGTTTATATACTGTACATTTTTATGATTTTTATATAAAATCATTTAATTGTTGTACAGGCTAAACCTCTTATGTTAGTGAATAGTATTGGAAGTACAGAATATAAATGAAACTGAAGTTGCTATTCTGAAAAAGTGCAGTCCTGAAGAATGCCATCCAGAGGAATGCCAAAAGAACTGATTCTTCTACAGATCACATAAGAACATTATAATATTAACAAATTGCTGGTTTGTGTGACACCACATTCATGCATTTACATTTTGTAATTGTACCATTTCTACTATTTTTCAGTCAACGATTAAAAAAAATTCTCCGTGCGAAATATAGAAACTCAGTAAAAGCAATTAAGACAATTAGCTAATATATAGAAAGGGAGAGATTCCTAGAGTTAATCTTGACAATTCCCATTTTATGTATCATGACTTGTCGTGTATCCTTAAAGTTTAATTACCAGAAACAAATGGAAATGTCAAGAATACTGGATGATTCCTAACAACCGAATTGTGCCTATTCCTGATGTATCCTAATCAATGAAACATCACATTTCAGAAATAATTAATATACAAGGAAACCTCAAGGAATTGTCAAGATGATAATAGGATTAAAGTTGGTTTCTTGTTAAGGAATCATCTTTTTTTCCCTGTGTAGGGTAAAAATTTTTTTTTGTTATTCCTGCCTACTATTGCTTTCTAACTACCCAGTCAGCAACGTGCAGGGTTGATCGTTGTACGGTATCTGGCTGTGCACTAACCTAAATTACTTGGACTAGTGGTGTGCTTGAGCACAAATGGCGAGCGAGCCTTAAATTACACTACTGTGTTAAATTTGATTTTAACAACTAACACTCAAGCTATTAAAATAAAGTCGAATTTTTTTAATTACGTATGAGGTAAAGGGGTTTCAATGTCATAGTAACCGCTCCCGCAACAGTTTGAATTGAAAAAGAAGCAACAAAATCAAATCACGTTATTTAAAATTTTCTTTGTGATATTCTTAATAGTAGTTGTAACGCACAATACTTTCACACAACTGAACATACCTACGCAAGACTTACCTTCGTGGTTCGTCTAGTGGACAATGCATTTTTAAGTAAATACTGTTGAGTAGGGCTTATAACTGTGACAAATAGCGCATTAACTTACCACCGCCACTAACTCGAATAGAAATGGAGCTCCCATAATATTTTGAGTTTTAACTGCACCCGCAAAACAATTCAAAGCCGTAAACAATTCAATTTCTAAGGTGATACGGGTAATGGTCGCTAAACCGGAGGATTCAGTTTAGTGAAGTTTGGGACGGGGTCGAATGCGGAGCGAACACAAAAATACGGAGGGTCAAAGTACAAAATGACATACGTACGTCTATATATATAAATAAACTAGTGGTGTGCTTGAGCACAAATGGCGAGCGAGCCTGATAGTTAAGTAACATAAAATGTTACTATGTTTTAGCTTACTTCATGCAAACACTATAATAGCAGTTATGTCATTTGATTTCAGCAAATAAATACAAAATCACTCTCTTACCTGATTAATGGTAACTTTTGTAGTATCAAACATCAACCATTCTGATAATCTCAATCACCAGTAACTCTTGAACAAGCTCTCAGTACAAAAAAAATAAAACAGTGTTTATTTTAATTTTTAGCCAACAAATATGGAATTACTACTTACATCATTCTTGAGTATTGATAACTTCTGTAGTATCAAATTGAAGTTACTTTGACCATCGAATTACCTTGAATTCTTGACAAGCTCACCTACAAAAACAAAAGACAATCAATTTTAGCACACAAATACAAAATTACTTCTTACCTCATTTTCTTGAGCAGTGGTAACTTTTGTAGTACCAAATTTGAGCCAATCTGACTATTTGAATTTACCAGTCACTGTTGACAACAAGCTCTTAGCTACAAAAAAGAAAGGCCAGAGTTAATTTTGCATATTTAGCTAACGAATATGGAATTGGTACTTATCTCAGCTTCCCTCGAGAAGTAGTAGCTTCCATAGCATTAATACTACGGCATTCTGACTACCAACGGCTCTTGACAACCAACAACCAGCACTCCGTATCCCCCATAAAACGGCGAAGTTTTGAAATTAAGTCTGGAAAAGGGTCTTTAATGCCACAGTAACCTGTCGAATCAACTTTTTGTGTCTTGAAAACAAGCGTTTTAGCAGGAATTTTCTCATACTTTGGAGCTTAAGTATAAAGTAAGGTTTGCTTAATGCTGTAGTTTCAGAATAAACTGGAGTCAAGCCTAAATAGCCGTGTTTTAGGAGAAAAAAGTTCCCCGCGCGCGCGTTTAAAGAGCATACGTACCATCCATACATACATACATATATATAACATATACCCGATTTTGCATTATCCACCCCTAATACTGTCTCGCTCGCTTCGCTCGCTCGCCAATAAACAAACATCCCCGATTTTTTCATTTTTACCCCTGTAAGTGTCTCGCTCGCTACGCTCGCTCGCCAATAAATAAATAAATAAACAAACATCCCCGATTTTCGATTGTGTTACCCCTGTAAGTGTCTCGCTCGCTACGCTCTCTCGCCAATAATTTAAAAATCCAGGGCACGCCCCTGACCTGGGAACTTATGCATTCCTTTAGGTTTATTACACCCATCTCAAGACCCTTACAACCCCAAAAGTAGAAAGCAATGAATTGCCTACTCAAACCTTTTTTTTGGAAAAAATAATTTTGCATTTTTTTAATGCAGGCTACTTCTTTATGGTTCTTAATATAGGACGGCCATTCTATAACAGTATACTGTAACAATCATTTATCTTTTAGATACAAGCTGTTGAGAGAGATATAAGCTGTTGATAAATCAGGTTTAGGGGACGAGATTTTTTACTTAGCCATATCTCAAAGTCAGATCATTTTTTAGTGATAAAAAAAAGTAAAAAAGTAAAAATAATTAGTGACTATTGAGTGGTAAGTATTTACGTGATTATGAGCGTTTGTGCCATTTGCACTAGAACAATCAAGTATCTACGGATGGTTATCTTTCTCAGCCGTTTATGACTTCCGGCAAAATGTCCGCCATGTTCGTGCGGAGTAGAATAGCTATACAGGATACTCGCGAGTATAAAATGAGTTACATTTCCCCTCCTCTCAATTGGAAGTGGACAAAAAGCGCAACGATGGTATTCGCAGTAAAAAATGTGAGACGGTGTTATCTTTTTGTGGTTCTTGGACTGCTTCAGGCATCATACGTAAATCTGAAGGTGATATGATTGTTGTGTATATTCTGTAGTGACTATACTGTATATAGCATGTGTGCAAAAAATATATATATAGCTATATTGACAGGATCTGCGAAAACAGCCCACTTTGCACACAATATCTTCATTTTTTAGATTAAGAAAAACACAACCGCAAGTATATTTTGACCAAAAAAAAAAAGTTTTAACTTCTTAGTATCTACATACCACCTTCTTCTAGCTATTCCCAAAGTTTTTTTTGACCTTAAAAACGTTCCTATAATGCAAAGAACACTCAGGATTACGTTTGAGTTCCAGATATGGATTAAAAAAGCATCATTGTTGTATATGGCAACAAAATAAAAACATGATGGGATGAACAAAGAGGTAGTTATAATTGACCATGACATTAAATTTGTTTTAATATTAAAAGAAAACCAGACTTGAAGCAACTATACTTCTATCAGCCTCATTTTCAATCTTTACAAGCGCGTTTTTATTATTATTAATGTTAGTTGATATATGAGCATTTCCACTCTTATCATACTGGGGAAACTAAGTGAACAAACTTATGATTGATAATTAAACAGTTTTTAATACTACAATTTTATATATGTTTATGTTCATTGCTGTACTATTTATTTGCAGGTTTATTGCTTAGAATGGGAACAACTATGCTAAATGATGGAGAATCTGTACCTATCATAAGTATAGGAAATGGCACTGGAAACTCTGTAGTGTGTGACACTAATAACACCAATCGGAATTGTTGTAGAAAAGCTGAGAGTGGAATAGGGGCCATTGGAAACTGGTATTTACCAAATGGCTCAGCTGTTATTACACGTGCTAACTTAGAACAATACAATGACACATTATACAGAAGAGTTGCTGCTCAACAAGTTCGTCTCGAAAGTAAAGGATATCCTGTGGGACCATTGGGGGTATATACTTGTTCAGTACCTGATATGAGTGGTAGGTTAGTTAATGCAACTATCAATATCACTAACGAAGTATCTGGTAAGTTATTTTTAATTTTTTTTGATATTATCAACCACTCATGCTAACAATTCTTATTATGTAATAGTAATTAATTTGTTGTTAATTAAATAAAATACATTTCAAATTGGCTTTGCCAAAATATTGATGATTAATTTCTTTAAACATAGTTAGCACAACAAAAACAGTAAGACATTATAATTTAAGTCAAGTTTGCACAGGTGGTAATAAAAATATTCATTTGAGTCTGAAGGTATTTGGTATCCTAATAGTATACAATTTATTGAAGGTACACTAAGTCTCAATTTATATTATTCACTGATTAAGTAAAGAGTCTAGCTAGGTGGATTCAAAATATTTGTATCAAAATTATGCAGAATAAAAAAAATTCAATTACTGCTTTCTGATTTTTTTTTCACTATGTGTTTGTTATTGCAGTTAATTCAAGCTCTATAACACCTACCAACCCAGAAGTAGTAGCAGGTCAATCACTGAGTTTAACTTGTAATGCTAGTATATTTGGTCGAGGAACTCCATTTTTTTATTGGACTGGTCAAGCATCTCATGGTTCATATTTTGGTGTGTTTGTTGAAGGAAGTGCTAATAAATTTTCAAACACAGTACACATACAGAGAGTTCGTCAAGTTAATCCAGTTATACATTGTACAGTGTCTATAAGCGATTCAAATATAACCTCTTCTGTCATAATTACAGTAACAGGTATTGTCTAATATTATGTCAAAAAGAAGTTTATATCATCACATTATCTTAATGCAGTTCCTAACATACTAATTAGCATTGCTGAGAGTAGAAGTCCAAGAGTTGGAACCAATTATACTCTCACTTGTAATGTGGACATACCATCAGCATTAATGGCAACAATCCGTTATTCATGGAGTGAAGGAAATAATTCAATTGCAGAAAACCTAACTTTTAATCAGTTAGACTTAAGTCCTCTTGACCTATCTCACAATAAGACAAAGTATATTTGTCATATTGAAGCCTTCTTAGAGTACCTAAATAATTCAATTATAAGACAAAGTGAAGAATATCCTGTAATAATATACGGTATGTGTTAGTTACATTGAATATAATAAAACATTTCAAAGACTTCTAGTGTAATTAAATTGTATTTGCATTTAATCTTGAAGATCATTTTATAAATAGAGTATACTATAATTATTGTCATTGCAGGATTAATGTTACGGATAGGTTCCAAGACATTGAAGGATGGAGATACTATAAATATTACAGATATAGGGATGCAAAATCTGAGCGCTTCAGATAATCCTGGAAATACCCTTGTGTGTGACACTACTTACGTAAATTATAATTGTTGTAGGAAATCTGAATCTGGTACCGGAACTATTGGAAATTGGTATACACCAATGGGACAACCTGTAGTTACGTTCAATAGCATAATGGACTCATTAGAATATAGAGCAGCATTATACAGAGTAGTGCATACACGGCAAGTTCGTTTAGGAAGCATAGGGTCTCCAATTGAACCATTAGGATTATATACATGCAATGTACCAGCTGAAAATGGAATGAATGTTACTGCTACTGTCAATATTATAAACACTGTCACTGGTAAGTCACTATCTAAAAGTATAATAATTCTTAACTTAATAATTTTGCTGCTGCATAAAATTACAAGCTGTTCCCTATTAAATTACATCGTGATGTATTTTTGATTTAAATTGATCTCTCCCAATATAGTACAGTAACCAGTATGCCAATAAATTTGTTTTTTATATTTTTTCATATTGTTCTCCATATGTATAGTTACTTCTCTCTTCACATGCTAAAGAAAAAAAATAATAAATACATACCATAGTTTCATATTGTATGGCCAATATTACATGCTTTTATTACCGTGAGGATTAGAAAAAAACAATAAGCTCTACAACAATGTCATGTAGTATTAAGAATTATAAATATAAAGGTTCATTTATAAAGATTTTTTTGTACAATGTGCAACTAGATAGAGCTTATTTGTCTATTTGTGACATTACTGGTCTAATAAAAGCATCACAATGCATTTTATTATGATTTTAAAGTTTACAGTCATAATGCTACTGGATATTTTGTTGATGATATTTGTGATAGTGACTAAAATATGTGTTCATAGTTACTTCCACGTCAATCACTTACGATGAAAGAAATGTAGTAGCTGGTGAATCACTAAATTTAACATGTACTGCTAATATAACTGGTAGAGGAACTCCATCATTTACTTGGACTGGTAATATAACTGGTAGAGGAACTCCATCATTTACTTGGACTGGTCAAGTGCGTCGTAGTCCACAGTTAGGTCAACCTGTTCAAGGAAGTATGAATGTGTTTACAGATTCATTTATAATAGACAGAGTGAGTCAAATTATTTCAACAGTACAATGTGAGACTTCAATTGGCAATTCAACTTTAAATGCTTCAGTTACATTATCAGCCTCCGGTAAATGTACTTATATTGTTGTAAATATTATAATTATTAAAATTATGAGATATATATATATATATAGTTCCCCAAGTTTCAGCCAGCATAAGAGAGAGTAATCGTCCAATACTAGGAGAAGATTATATGCTCACATGTAATATTAATATTTCATCTACAGCAATAATAGTATCATATTTGTGGAAGAAGGGAAATGTGAGCTTACAAAATCGGACAACCAACTATTTAAATATAAGTTCGCTACAACTATCTGATAATGAAACACAGTATACATGTTGCTATACAGTGTCATCTGTGTATTATACTAATGATGTTATGGGAGAAAGTATGCCTCATCTATTAATTATTACTGGTATGCAACATGTATAACATGTATTCTTATAAATCTAATATTCATAAAGCATGTTTGGCACAAGTGGTAAAAAAGTATGATTAATAATACTGAAAGTTATTGTTGTTTCTAATAAAGTGCTGTTTAAATGATCTGTTTCTATTATTTTGTAGTAAGAGAATAGAATATATATAAAATACATAATACTTATTATATTGATCAGAGTTCAATATGGTGAATTGTTTCACAAGCAGGCTAATTTATTTTCACGAGCCTGAAAATAAAGCCTGAGATTGAAATACTTTGCCATATCATTGTGAATATAATGATATGTGGTTTATTCCATACTAGATAATTTTACTGGTGTAGTTTGTATTACGTTTGGTAACTCATGTTGTAAAGTTGGCTGTATAATTCTCACTCCAGAGATATTTTAGTAGCTACATTAACCTAGTTGGTGGATAAGCTAGATCTAGAGGGAGATAACTGTAAAAACCCAGAAAACTAGTAAGGTTGTCATACCTAAAACTAATATTGTAAAGCTATCTACAATGGATTAACGTTATGTATCTTCAATGCATTCTTTAACTGTTAGCATTATATTTGGTATGAAGAATTTTTTTAGAAGGAATCTGATATCTCAAATAATTTTGTCCAATAAAAGACTTTTAAATAGTTTTATCAATAGTATTAAAAACCCTTCTCTTAAATTTGTTATAACAAAATTGTTGCCAAATTGCCTCTTATTAAGAAGTTTCTTTTTTTATTTTTTGCTATAATTATATATTAAACTTCAATTAAATAGTTTCTGTTTCATCAATCAATATTTCTTCATCCAATGCAAGTGGAATTGCAGGAGAAAGTAATATTACATTAATGTGTTCTGGAACTTTATCTGGACCAGCTGTACCTATAATAACCTGGACAGGACCAGCTTTATCAGTAATAACAAGGACAGGACCAGTGCAGAAGAAATCAAATTTTTCAATACCAAAATCTACTTTCAGTGAGACTTTAGTGTTGAATCAAGTAAGAACATCATATGCTGGAAATTACACTTGCAATGCATTCATTGGAGCTACTAGTATGAGTGCATCAATTTACGTAGCAGTATCAGGTAAAAATTTTCTTCAGCATTTTGATACTTTAATCATTTAATTTTAATTCACACAGTTCCTACCACAAGCATTGTTATTACTGAAAGTCAGAGACCCATCGCTCTACGTCACTACATACTCACTTGTAATGTATCACTACCAACATCCCTCAACGTATCTTCTGTATCATATCAATGGAGTAAAAATAATCAAGTTATAGAGAATGAGACCAGTCGTCAATTGAATTTCAATCCTTTACCACTAACAGAAAATGGACAACATTATACATGCCAATACAGGGCTGATTCAGTATATGTTAACAGCTTGACTCTCAACAGTTCTAACCATACAATACAGCTTACAAGTATGGGCATTACAATTAATAAATAATGTTACTGTAGTTGATTTCCTGGAAGTATTGTTTCATTTTATCTGAATAGTGCATGAATTATGCATTGCCTGAATTATATCTTAAAGCTGAAATTTGAATTAGCTTTCTCCCTATTTTTATAATGTATATAATATATATATATATATATATGTGTGTATGTACTTGTAAAGTGTATTTTTAAGACAAGTATTTTTCTTTTCATAGTTGATCTAATAACAAGTGCTCCAACCATTGTACAAGGAGATTCTCAATCAAAATCAATTCTGCTGTTATGGACACAGCCTATTATAGATATTGTGGAAAATTATACCATAAGTTACAGGAGAGTGAAAGGATGTATAGAGGCACCATCTGGGATTGTCACCATTGATGGATCCTTAAGAAATTACAGCTTATTAGGATTAGAAGAAAATATTACATATAATATCACTATTAAAGCAATCAATCATCAAAATTACTTATCAGCAACACAAACTTTTACTACAAAATCTGCTGGTACATAATGCACTGTATAATACTGAAAACTTAATCACTGATTGTAATTATTATTATGATAAGTAGTGTAGAATATATTATATATATATATATAATATAATAATACATATAAGTATGTTTTCGTCTCTATTAATATATAAATTTAATTTTAGCTACAATAATAATATGATAAATAGAGAACAGTGAATTTTGTGTATTGTGTCTTCATATTATATGGCAATTAGGTCCAACAGGCACTGTACAAAAGATCATAAGTAGTGAAGTATCTTTAACAAGTATAAGCATTTTTCATGGCAACCAGTTCATTGTCTACAACAGAATTCTCCTATTACATATTATAATGTTAACTACACAGAAAGCACAGTTACTATTGGACCACTATCAACTACATATACATATTTTGTAGCTAACTCCTTGTTTCCAAGTACTAACTATACATTTACAGTGGCAGCAGTTAATAAAGATGGCATAGGACCTTACATGCAGTATATGGTTTCAACCAAACTATCAAGTGGTATGTTATAAATATTTCCTTAGTGAAATTATAATAATATGTTGGCATAGGTGACTTGTTACTCAAAGGACAGTATTATTCAAACAACAGTATAATCAATGTTAATGATATTGGAACAGCAAGTGAAGCATTATTTTGTTTCACCAAGGAACATCAATGCTGCAGGAGCCAAGATAATTTTATTGCAGGTCACAGAGATTGGTATTTTCCTGGTGGGCTTGTAGTAGTAAACAACAAAACAACAAATTCCATATATGGAACTAGAGGACCTCGATCAGTGATTCTTCATCGTGATAATGTTGTTAGTCCCACAGGAATTTATCGGTGTCAATTGTATACCGAGAATACATACATTGGAATATATAATGCTAGTCAAGGTAAAAATAATGACATTCATTCTGATGCTCACTATTATATTATAATTGAAACATTAATCTTTACCAAAATATGCTTAATAGTACGATAGATCAAAGTAAATTATAACAAAAAAAATCACATTCAGTGTTTATCTTTAATAGCTATTATAATAAATTGAATTGTGTAAGTGGAACAGTTGTAATTTTTCAGGTAATCCTATAATTGGGTACATTTTCTACAACACTACAACTGGTGTTGTGACTTGTGTATCTACTGGAGGTCCTGTCACTAATCTAACTTGGAATAGAAGTGGAGGATCTTACTCACAGAGTAAAATAATAGTGGATACTGTCAGTGCCACTTACCACAACCTTCTATACATATCTAGTAATACACTATCAGATTACACTGGGATCTTCAGCTGCACTGTTAGTAATAGCAGAGGCAGTGCATCCAAAAGTACAAGTGAATATAAATGTAAATAGATTATGCTTAAATGAATGTAAATTGAAATGATTTGTGCTCTTTCAGTTATAGATTTATCTGGAAATAAAGATATTTATATTGTGGGATCTTCTGCTAATGTGATTTGTTATAGTAACTTCTCAATACTCTCAATTCAATGGTTATTGAATCATTCCAATGTGTCCTTCTTTACAAAACATACAAAAGAAAATGAATTACAATTAAGTATTGGTGAAGTATCAGCACAATATCATAGCACAATATTCACTTGTATGGTATTAAATATGCTTCCAAATAATATCACCAGGACCACTACAATTGAGTTTATTATCCTTATATCAGAAGAAGGTGAGGTTATATAAACATTATATTGTACTGTGTCCTTAATTATGTAATAAATGAATCTAGTTATGATATATTAAATCATGTATTGGGCATGTATAACTTTGTATATTTTATCCCCATAGATTTGATAATATTATCATGTTGTATAATTAGAATTTTGAATTAATTGTAAATTTATATATCAGTTTTATTCATTTTATATATAAAACTTAATGTGAAAAAGATTACAGTCACTTATCCATTGAATATATAGTTGCAATGTATTCATTTATTATCAATTAGATTACATTAATACTTTGAATAGGTTCTACTGTGAATCCAAGCAGTACTCAAACAACATTATATACAATCGTAGTGGCAACCATTCTTGTTCTAGCTATCACAGGTCTCATTGGAGTAATAGTTTTATTGAGGTATAAACTTATAATTATTTTACTTATACATTCAATGACAATTCTATTTATATACTTAGATGTCGACGAAAGAACAAAGATTCTCCAAAAGCTAATGAACTATTCATTACCTCAACAGAAATAGACCCATCAACTGAATTAACTTCACCAATCATTACTTTCCAGACAACATTAAATGATATTCATGCTAGCCAAGACCTAAACAATGAACCAGAATATGAAAATACTACAGTACTAGGTATGAATGTTTTACATATACATCCATTTGTATCTCATACAAAAAATAATATTAGCTACAGACCGCTTGAAGCCAGTGCAACTGGAAGAGTTCAATGATCATGTCACCAGAATGCGCACTGATAGGGACAAATTGTTTGATTTAGAATATGGTGTAAGATTGCACTTATTATTTGTATAATATATCCTTTTAAAGCTATCTATCTATCAACTATATATATATATATATAATAATAATATATTATTATATTAGTCTATAGAAAAAGCACCACAGATAGAACACAATATTGCAACAATTCCAAAGAATCGTGCAAGGAATAGATTTGGGAACATCTATCCATGTAAGTTATTAATAATAGAAAAAAAAAGGCTGAGGAAATACCTTCATGAATTTTTTTTTATTAATCAGTTCCATGTTTTAATTTGAGCATAAAAAATTAGCTAATCACTTAATAAACCAACTTTTAAATGTGATAGTGCCAATCATAAAGGAATCTACAGTAATATCGCATAATATGTCCTATATACCCCATAACCATGTGCCATGCAATTAATAACAATAAATATATTATTCAGATGACTTCAATCGTGTAGTATTAAGTAATATACCAGAAGTAGAGAACTCAGATTATGTCAATGCCAGCTATGTAGATGTGAGTTACTACAAATAGTCTTTATAATATGGTAATTCCATACACTTATAAACTATATTTGTAGGGGTTTGAAAGAAAAAACGTATATATTGCAGCTCAAGGTATGATCTCTACTCAACAGCATAAATAACACATTTTAAAATTGCTATGTATTATAAATACTACCTATTATGTATCAACTACATTATCTGAGAACTTTACAAGCTTTAAATCGCCATTACAATATTAAATTATCGTATTTATATGCTATTGAAAAATGATACAACATTTGAAGTAAGTATTAAGTCTGAATATTATCTAGTAATTCAGTAAAGTACACTTTACTATTTGAAATCATTGACTAAAACATTTACAACTATTATACTCAATACAGGTCCAACAGAGAAATCATTAGGTGATTTCTGGCGTATGATTTGGGAACAAAAATCTCCAACTATTGTCATGCTCACTAAAGTATTTGAAGGAAAGGTATGTATGTGTGTTATCTATCGTGTTTACCTATCATATTTTAAAGCAGCAAGGTAATATAAGCAAGTATATTGTTTTTATGTACATATTCTGTTAATAGGTTAAATTAATCAAATTTTTAGCATTATTTTATTATATCAATGTGATGTTTAGAAAAAATGTGAGGAGTACTGGCCACAGAGCACATCTGAGCCATTTGTGCCATGTTCAGAAAGTTCGTTTGTCATTGAGTTGAAGTCTTCACTGCCATTTGCAGAGTTTGTAGTCAAGAAAATGACTGTTGTTAAGGTATTTAAAATGTGTTCTGTTTTTTTTTACATCTTGAGTTTAATAAAAAAAAATGAACTCTTAAGATTTATTGATTAATTTTGAATATGAAATAGCTCCTTATTATCTTTAGAAAAAATAAATACCTTTTAAAGTCATTAATTATAATTGCTTGAATGTTCAGATTGACGATCCAAGTTCTTCTCCACATAATGTCACATTGTTCCACTACCTTGGCTGGCCAGACCACGGAGTTCCAGCCAATGCCATCTCTATGATTAACTTCATTAGACGTGTGCGCAAGTCCCACCCTTATAGTAACATGGACATCATGGTGGTCCACTGTAGTGCTGGTGTGGGCAGGACTGGAACATTTATCACTCTAGACTATATGCTAGAGAGAATAAAGAGTGAAAGGTCTATCAATATATACCAGTTCATTAGTGAATTGAGGAAACTGAGAGTTCTCATGGTGCAAACTCTGGTAAGTATACCAGACGATATAAATTGAATTCAAACTTGCTGCACTGATATTAGTTTACTTAAAAATAATTGGATTTACATGGCATGCTTAATATCTATGAATTTTAAATTAATAGACAACATGTTTTAGTCTATGATTAGGAGGACAGTATAAATTGATTTTGTCTAATGTACATATTTATCAGACAATGTAGTCCGTAGTAAACAAGTAACTATTTAGTAAGTCAGGTACTTCACTATTATTGTTAAGATTCACTGTACACCAGCTGTTATTTAGAGCTGATTTCTGTTTTCTGTGATGGTTTGAAAGGTAAACTTTTGTAAACATGTATAAGTAAGCTACATTTAAGAGTTTACATAAACCATGTTTTTGAATTTAGAATGCTGTTTAAGTATGAGGTGTGTGGCTTTTTGAAACACTGAATGATAATATTTATTAGTAATCTTATTTATCATTATTTTAATATTAATAACCAAACAAAATTTTAGCAATTGGCTGAACATAGCAATGTATGACAATTGACAATTAGTAATTGAAACTCACTATTAAAAACATAAAATTTTGACAATATCCAAGGTCCCTTATGCCATCTCCCCCCAGTTCTCATATCTATAATTAGTATTAGTTTATTTGAGAAGCTGCCGACATGAGGCACATATTGTGTACACTATTAATTTTGTCTTAGGCTCAGTATGTTTTTATTCACAATGCTCTGGATGAGTTGTTGACTTGTGGAGATACTGAAGTAGCTGCTGCTAATATGAGGATTGCCATTGGAAGATTGAGTAGACCAATAGAGGATGTGTCTGTGGTGTCAGGCTTTCAAAAACAGTTCGAGGTAGGTTATTCTTATAAAGGTGTATGACTTTCAGAATGAGGTATGGAATAATTGAAAATAATTTGCTATTTTTTGAAAAAAATATTTAACTGTAAGATAGCAGAGGGGCATTTTGAGCCAATTTGCGAGCAGAACAAATAAATTTTTTTAAATCTTTTCATTGTCATGTAACCATTAATGGTTAATTATTTGAAATTATAGACACTTACCCAAGTGACAAGTGAGATAGAAGGTTTAGAAATCAGTCATGCAAAATATGCAGCCAATTCGGAGAAAAATAGATATGTTGACAAGATTCCCTGTAAGTTGTAGTCTACGTATTCAATTCAATCTTGCAGATGGGCTTATTGTAGAATATTATTTATTGTAAAACATTGTATTAGTAATACAATATATATATATAAATTATTAATATAGAAAAATCTGGAAATTTCTGTATAATTTTAATTACATTATTAAAAACATATTATTATATTTTTGTCCAACTAGTCCCTACATTTGAGCACCTGTCTGCGATTGATAGTGCTACAAGAGGCATGTGTAATGGTAGTGCAACAAGAGAATTATGTAATGGTACCATCAGATGACAAGTAACATTCATAGAACTAGCTACTTACCACTTTCACAATGACCTGTTATTTGTGGTCGATTAAGATTTCATTTGCCAATTACATATTTTATTATTATTATTTCCATTCATTTTTGATAAATCATATCTGGAAGAGGAATTTGTTTTTACTATAATAATATAAATTGAAGCTGAATTAATAGTATAAAGTATAATTCATTTTCAATGCTATTGTATAGTTTTATTAAAAAAAGCTCTCTCTGGAGTTCAAGAATCTCATTTTTGTATAATTTAGATAATCACACCCGTGTGATCCTTCAAACTGCTGCTGCCCATGGCTCTGATTATATTAATGCAAGCTTTGTTGAGGTAAAGACATTTTCTTCAATACTGAGGTTATGAAATGAAACATTATTAATAAATAAAATGCCATTTAGACTATTTTCTTAACATAAATTGTTCTATGAGGAACTTTGTTAATGACAAAATATCATAGGGTTATCGTCAGAAGGGAGCCTATATTGCCACTCAAGGACCACTTCCACACACCATTAAGGATTTCTGGAGGATGATTTCTGAGCAACAGTGTAAATGTATTGTAATGCTTTGTAATACTGAGGAAAATGAAAAGGTACCATAAATAAATTTTAGAAATTAAAACAGCTACATTACATAAATCGAGAACAATTAATTGTATGCAACACATATTTGACTATTTAAACTTGTAACAAGATTTGGTGCAATTTCCATTATAAGTGCTTGAGAAATACACAGTTACTCGTACATTACATATTATGTGAGTATTATTATGTGTGTATGCTTTCTTGTAAGTAACTAAAGTAGAAAATGAAAGCTTAACATAACTGTTGTGTACACGTAAAGCTTTGTTTTCTTCTCTATGTAAATAGGCTGATAAACGTATCCTGTTACATAAACAATATGATGGTACAGCATGAAAATAAACTAAGCTATTGACAGAAGTAAGGGCACAAAAACAAAAATCGTTCACGGCGACATCTGTCTCATGTTTAGTTAAATCCATTCAGTGTATCATTTCCTTGTATAGCAAATTCTTAAGTTTTAGAAAGAATGCTCTTGTTATTGTCATAAATAAGCGACTTTGTGATACAAAAAAAAACAGTTCGAATAAAAACATGTTTATCTGTTTCATTCTAAAACAACAATCAGGGTTAGCTAATTATTTGTACAGGAATAATATTATAAACCCAATATATACGTTATTAAAATTAGGCCATTATTATTTTACATATATTGTGCAGGAGGTATGTCATTGTTTCTGGCCAAATAGCAAAGGTGTCTCTTCAGACTATGGCAAGCTGACAGTGACACTAAAGGACCAGAAAATATTTAGTGATTTTGTTCTAAGAAAATTTGAAATAGTGGAAGATCACAGGAGAAATTCTTTCACGTCAAAAGGAACCAGTATCACTCAGTTTCATTATTTGAAGTGGCAAGAGAATGTCCCACATTCCACTTCAGCCATATTGGAAATTGTAAGCCTTGTCCAGAAGGTGCAGATGAGTACTGGAAACAAACCTATTGTTGTCGTGTGCAAGTAAGTTTTGGAAAATAATGAAAGTGTTAGGAATAAAGCAAGATATCAGCATTTTTTATTTAAATTATTTATTATTTTTATTGCAAATTATTTTTCATGTTACGGCAAGAATTAGTGTATTTGTGATATTTCATCTGTAACTTGTAGTGATGGAGTAGGTAGGAGTGGCACATTTATCACAATACATGCTCAGATGGAGAGGATGAAGTCTGAGGCAGTCATTGATGTCTTTCAGTTTATAAAGTCTGTTCGTTTTCAGAGAGCTGGTCTAGTTGACACTAAGGTGGAGAAGTTAATGAAACAGCTAGTTTAAAGATTTACATACTTAGTAATTTTGTAGATGCCTATGTATTAATTTTGCTCGAAGAGCTTATGTTTGTGTCTTACCACATATTATAGTACACATACTCACTGCATTCAATAACTTAATCTAATAAAGTTATGCATGTAATTTTAAGTTGTTCTTGTGACCTTTTATTAGGAGCAATATGAATTTTGTCATGAAGTTTTGGCAGACTTTTTGGATGGATTTGATACTTACGCCAACTTCAAAGAAATAATATAAACAATTCAAATCATATTATTCCATTGAACATAATAGTAAACTATATTACATTGTAGTATGGATTTATCACAAATTAATTATAATTGTGTGTAACTATATCACAATAAGATAAATATTATACTCCTTTGTAATAATGTAATAAGCTCCTATTTAGTATTTAGAAGGTATAACTGTTTATGTATATAAACATACCATACAACCTTTGTGATAAATACTTATTAGAATAAAGTTTGTGTGATAGTAATTCATTACATTGTCAATGTGAACCAGGTATTTTGGAAAATAATATTCTTTTTCAACCAAATATTTATATGTAGTTATTTTATACTATAGTGGCATTAACACTAACTGTCATATATACAACAGTAATGTAAGTATTATAACTTACGTGAATAAAAAATAGCTTTCCATCTATACAACTTTAAAATTATGATAAACTACCAGCTATTTTCATGTAAATTTATTTTATAATCAACAGAATAAATTAATGTTTTCCACTATTTACTAACTATAATGTTGTGATAATCCAAGGGAAAACGTGCATGGTTTCAGTTATCATTATCTGAACTCAGCATAACGGTCCGCATAATTTTGGTAAAGGGTCTTTGTAGTTAAAATATTGTCTTCTTAGATGTTTCATTGTATGACATTAGTATACTGGGAAGTATTTTATTTTTATTAAGGAATCAACAGTGTTGATGCTGGATTTTTAGAATACGATGCAATTGTATAACTTTCAACAGCATGATGTAATGTGCCTGTTTCTCTTAAACTGCATGTCAACAAACTTTTTTGGTTAGATTAAAATTTCTGGATAAGTTGTGTAGAATTCAACTCTCTGGTTTATAATGAATTTCTGTTTTTATGCTCCTTACTTCATCTGACCTCATTACTATATGGAAAAGGTTAGAAAATAATGCATTATAAGTTATATAAAGAGTTAAAAATATAAGGCGTGATACATTCTCAGAAGAAATAACAATAGTAAGTACCAAACATGATTTCATTTATAGTAATGAACCAAAATTTACTACAAGTGTTAATCCTGAAGTTTTGAAGTGACTTTGGACAACTGTAAGTAAATTAGAGGAAAATGTTCAGATACACATTATGGCTACATTAATAAGTTTTAGGCAAGTATGATCATTAAATAAGACTAGCATTGATGACTGAAAAACTTTTTTTTGTATACTTTTGGTTCTTATTGAGCAATTAGTACTTAAAACAATTGTTGTAGTCTTCATTTTATAAATTCTTACTGGCTTTGCTTAAATTGTTCATTTACAACACAACAGAATGAACCTTTAGTACCTCTATTGGTCATATGCTATTGATGCTAATATTTCTCTTTTTTTTTCGTTTCCTGTAAAGTCTTTCCTTTCTTAAGTTTTTTTCTTCTTTTCTACAATAATTATAGCTACATGGAATTGATTAAGTAGTCAAATATTAGAATAACTCCACAAAATACTTAAGTATTTTATTAGGTACATAAATACACCATCACACTAGTAAAGTGCTAGCTGTATTTTTGTTCCAGCATCTGCAATTAGTCTGTAGAAAGCTGTTAAAAAATCGCATAACCAAAGTGTGGTGGGACAGAGACCTTCCCATAGGCTACTACCAGAGTAGGCTCTTTACTAGCAGTTAAATTTCAAGCTAATGCTAGGCTATGTAAATTTTCAACCCAGGGGTAGATAGTCAGGCTAATGAGGAAAACGATGAAACAAGAACTATAATGGTAGTGTGTGCAAGTGATCAAGTTACAAATAAAAAGTGATGAATGATTTTGCTAATTAGGTGTGAATAATTATATTATGAATGCATGTTTGTATGTTCCAATCTCAGGACTGTTCTAACAAGTATTAGTTAATTTCTATGACAGGTGGTGTGGTTATACCACATCTCCCCCTCCTCAAGGTGAAGGTAGGTCTTAAGAACAATCCATGGTATCTGTCCAGCTTTGTCTTGACAGTGCTTTGGCAATTACATTCTGTCTTTCTTCCACATGGACAATTTGAGAATTGTAATCAGCAAGTCTGATTCTCCATCTCCACAGGCTATTATTGAAGTGAATCAAACAAATGTAGTAGTGCCTTGTGGTCAGTACAAATAATGAGATGGAAATTAAATAAAAGGAGAAATGTTCAATAGTACAAAGCATAGCCAGTTCCTCAATCTCAAGAGTATTACGACTCCTGATGCTTTAGTTGCCTTGAGTAGTATGCAGCTGACATCCAGTGGTCATTCCTATGCACACATAACACACCACCATCTCCAAACATAGATGCATCAGAAATTAATATACAAATGAATCAGATAAAACCAGAATAATCAAATCATAAATACCAGAAATGATACACTAGAATGAATCTGTCATGTCAGTTGTCAAATTTACAAGTCTAGGTGATTTGTTTGTAACATGTTTTGTCAATGTAGATGTGTAATCTGCAAAGCAAGGGATAAAACAAGAACATAATGTAGCCAATCCCAAAAGGAGCACAGTTGTTGAATCGTCTTCAGTCGGACATAACTGGTGAACTCTGGCATCTGGTATCCCAATAACTCTAATTGTGTAGAACCCCAACAGCATTTTGACGATTAACAGATAGCCTAATGTTCAGAATATCTAGCTAGGAACAGCATCAATATGACCTAAATGATGATCCCAATCAATAGAAAATATTATCACATGATCAATAAACGGTGAAGTATAATCCTCTATTCCTCTCCCATTCATGAGGAGTTGAAATGTCGCCGGGGCATTTCGCAAATCAAATGGCATCATTTTATAGTCAAACTTGCCATGTTTACATGAAAAGGCAGTGTATTCTCTTGAGCTTGGTTCCACCGGAACTTGATGAAAGCCTTTGAGCAAATCAACTTTAGATGGGAACTTGGCTGTGCCTAAACGTGACACCATTTCATTAATGGTAGGCATATAGAATGGTTCAGGTATTGTTACATTATTAAGTTTTTTATAATTGAATACAATTCGTATATCACCATCATTTTTCGCGATTGGAATGGGTGGACTTGACCACTTGGACATATATTGTCCAATGATGTCCAGTTCCAATTATTCATTATGACTTATCCTGAAACCCTTCTCACTATGAGCTGGTATGGTGTATGATGGAGACCATACAGGTCTATCACAGGAACTTCAGTAAACACACTTGCAATCTTAGAAAGCACTTCATTTAGTTAAGGACTGCAAACAGGACTCAACAAAACAAGATTTGAAAAAATATCAAATTCAATAGGTTCATCTACATCTATCGTTTACAGTAACCACAGCAAGAACAGTATGACTTTCATCAATTTACTTTAGTGTATTTATGTGAACAACTTTTTCATTGCATTTCTTACCCTTTGGAACAATTTTATAGTTAACATCAGACACCTTCTTAATAGCTGTAAATGGACCTTCCTAGAGAAGCATCCAAACAAGCTCTCAAACCTGGTATACGTCACATCACCAACTGACCAACATCTAATACCCTCAGCCTACGACCATCACTCTTAGACTTCATTTCACCAACCTTATATTTCCATCTGTCCTTTAAAGAATGAAGCATCAATGATAAGTAGGCATCTAAATCAGAAACAAATGTGGGAAATCAACAGAATCGGATTCAGAAGAAAACCAAACAGACTTTAAAGTAGAAATAATATGAGGAATAGGTTTGAGATATGTTAGGTCATACGTGTGTGTCGTTGTCTTGTGTGCAGTAAATTACGCAATAAATACAAAACCAAATCAAGAACCGTCTTTCTTATCAATGACACATTTTCTCAATGCAGACTTTAAAGATGAATGACACCTTTCTAGTTTCCCATTAGACTAAGGATGATATGGACTAGTACAAATTCTTTGAATAGCATATTTACCATAAATAAAAGACAAAACTTTTGACATGAAATTACATCCATGATCGGAAAGAGTAGCTTTGGGTGCACCAATGACGGAGACAATAGAGAGCAAATTTTGATCAGTTTCTTCTGCAGTATATCCTCTCATTGACAATGTAAATGGAAATTCAGTTGACAAATCCATTGCTGTCAAATAAAGTGTAATCTTCTCTTGGACTGGATTAAGGGGCCAACAATGTCGACAGCAATTATTTTAAACCTCTCCACAATCACTTTAGGGGGGCACAAGGAAGCCTTAGGTGGAGCCAATTTGTTGTATAGCTGACATTTGGAACAAGGCTTAACTACACAACTCAAATTTGGCCTAGTGAAATGGCAGTTAATAAAGGATCTTTACTTAGCTAGCTACATTACAAAATATTCATCTGTTTTTGGAAATTATTTTTAATATAAAATAATCATCAATATTATTATATTCATAATAATTTTCACTGGTCATCACAATATTGTAAAATAAAAAACATGAGTGATATATATACAGTCATTAGTGACATAGCTATTATTTACCTGTCAAAGCTTGGAGACAATCTGGGAGCCACTGTTTGCTCTAAGGACAAACAATACTGATAAAGTAAGCCTATGAATACAATATCAACAGCTGCGCTTACAGATGGGGTGGGGATCACTTGTGGACAGGAACCTATTCAATTACCCGTGTAAGCTAAGATAGCAGATTTACTATTGTGATCACGTAGGGTATTTGTGGTAATTTGTGGTGATCTCATGTTGCTATGTCACAGCACCCTTAAATAAGGTAACTTTAGTGATCACTTAAATAATTCTCTTTAGACATTTAATAGCTATAATTTACATATTTTAGTGTAAAAGTCTCCAGCAAAGTTTCACTCAATATTTAATATTTAAATGTTTAGAAGCTCCATCTTCTGGATTATTCTTTGAATTGAATGGCATCGTATATTGCAATGGTGAATCAGTTCATGTTGATGATATCGGTCAAGATGAGCCAAATCGTGATAATCCAGGAGCTGCACTTATTTGTAATACATTCAATGTAAACAAGAACTGCTGCAGAAATTATGACAATAATGGAAATGGTTCTATGGGTATCTGGTATGATCCATCAAATAATAAAATTACTAAAAATCGTGATAACCAAACTGTGAGAAATGTTTTAGTTCAAATCAATTATGAAGAACAAGTCAGATTAGTAAATAGAGGTAGACTAGAGGGACCACTTGGAATATATAGATGTGAAGTTCTTGGTACAAATGTTGAAATTGAGAGTGCAGCAATAAGTGTGATATCGGGTCCGTAAAATAGTATTTTTATAATAAACAAGTGAATTTGTGGCTACTTCTGTTGTCGGTGTGTGTTTAACCACAAGCATAGCCAATCAACTATACATTGTATGAAAAGTCATTAGTAGCTATTATCAAGTATCATCAATATGATAATCAGTCATCATTATTATCACTGTTATTATAAGTTATCTTGTTTAAAAATGTTATAATAATTAGTAATCATTATTTCTTTACTAAACAAATAAGTTACATCATATCTAAATTGGAATTAAACAAAAGGGTTATATCATCAAATGTATACTAAAATGAAACTAGCTACTCATGAAAAATTCATGGTATAAATCCGCAAAAAATATTTTCGTATAAAAATTAATAGCAAAAAAATTTCGTTCTAACTGCCAATATTGTTAATTATAACTTTGGCTATTAGAACGAGAAAAATTTGCTATTATTTTATAATATTGTTTAACACAAAACAATAGCCTTAGCTTTAGTGAATCCACTATCAGAATAAATTTATTAATCACTAGACCATGAATACAATTGTAATAGTTACCAACTATAATTTACATACAACTCAGTGCATTATATCATTTGTAATATTTTTTTCCAAGTGTGTAGCTACAGTTTCATCTTCAGTAGGTTACATCACAGCAGCTGCATTGACACATTATTGTGCCTTCACATACTGAAATTCAGTATTCATTCTCCAATGTAATCCAGTCGAACAGCAAGCTTATTACTCAGTAAGCTTCAAGAAATAAAATAAATAGTAAGTTTATGTGGGTTATTATTGGGGTAGTATTAATTACTATCGTTGTTCTTACTTCTGTAACGAGGTTAATTCTTTGTAAGAAAAACTTTTTCGATAAACAATCAACAGTCATTCTCTGCTGAAATAATTATAATATTAGGAAACTTTTCTCATTTTAACGGCCAATATTGTTAACTAAAACTTAGTTTTAATTAACAATATTGGCCGTTAGAACGAGAAAACTTTGCTATTATTACATAATATTATTTACCACTAGACCATGAATACAATTGTAATAGTTACCAACTATAATGTACTTAATACTCAGTTTGTAATATGTAATATTTTTTTCAATTGTGTAGCTACAGTTTCATCTTCAGTAGGTTACATCACAGCAGCTGCAAGCATTGCCACATAATTATTGTGCCTTCACATACTGAAGTTCAGTATTCAGTCTCCAATGTATGAAGTTCAGTATTCAGTCTCCAATGTATGAAGTTCAGTATTCAGTCTCCAATGTATGAAGTTCAGTATTCAGTCTCCAATGTATGAAGTTCAGTATTCAGTCTCCAATGTATGAAGTTCAGTATTCAGTCTCCAATGTATGAAGTTCAGTATTCAGTCTCCAATGTATGAAGTTCAGTATTCAGTCTCCAATGTATGAAGTTCAGTATTCAGTCTCCAATGTAATCCAGTCGAACAGCAAGCTTATTATTAGCACATCAACTCAGACCGTTTTTTATCCGGGTGGTTACAATATTCTATCCGAGCGGATAAATTTTACTAGTATATTTTATTTGTTCAAAATTTGAACAAATTCTCCTTGTTGTGCTTTCAAGGCCATTTTGGTTACCATAATTGGGGACCGTAATGAAACCATTTCAGGATACTGCTTTTTTTAATTGTTTTCAAAAGCAGATATTATGGCATCATCATGCACTTGAGTTGGGACTCATCATGTCTTTGTGGAAATTATATAGCTGTACTCCACCAAACATGTACCACTTATCTGGGAATTGTGAGGTAGCAGTGAAATCATCAAGATCAATGAAATTTGATTTAGTTGTAGATTTCCTGTTTTTCAGAGATGATGAATTCATATGACCAATTGAAGTGGACAGTGAACACTTCCCTGGCTTAGTGCTCAGTTGAGCACAATGCTTGAGGATGAAGGCTGCATTGTTGTGGCTATAGTAGTAGAAGTGCATGCTGATTGTGGTGATGATGAGGATGTTTCTGTTTGAGGTGTCACAGAATATTTAGCATTTGCCAATACGTAACTGTAAACTTTTAAGGATTTGATTGATGAGGACTTTGAAGAAAATTGAGCCTTCTTGGATGAAGAGATTTGTGATTTTGGAAGTTGATCTGTTGGGAAAAGGTATGAAACCACAATTAACTTCATAGCCTATGAAAATAAATATAAATATTTGCCAAGTATTAACCTGAAAAAATATTCCTTCAGCAAACAACTACTATAATTTTTCTTTAAAACATTTTTGCTGAGTGTCTGTAGTTGGTAGCGTCCCTTGGATAGCTTGGCATGAACCTGATAAGGACCTTTCCATTTTTCATCCAGCTTTCCTCCCATACGGTGTCAATTCTTAATTATTATTAAAGAGAACTTTGGTATCAACTCTGACATGCTGAAAATAAGAATTATTATGAAGTTTATAGTGAAATTGTATGAACTTTTTACCTTATGACTGTCATGTTTTGCATCATACTGGCGTTTTTGGCGTTCCTGTGCTGCACAGATGTTGTTATGTGCTTTATAATGAACTTTCTCTTTTATATCCAGTATAGTTCCCATGATATTCTGCAGATTAGGCAAGCTACTATTACAAACGTGATATTGAGGTTTAGAAAAGTAATAGTCAAAAACAAACGTATATAGAACTGATAAGACAGACTACATTCATGTTGTTTATTATGTTCTTCATTTGATGTGGCAGTTCGATGATCAACTGCCATTCGAGGATGACGATTAAACATTAGAAAAAATGGGCTGAACTTGGTAGAGTCATGTACACTGATTCTGTAAGCATACAACAAAGCTGCATCAATCTTCAAATCCCAGTCATTATCTGATGTTAGTAACTTTTGGAGAGTGTGAACAAGGGTTTGATTGGTCCTTTCATCCAATCCATTCATCTGTGGATGATAAGGACTGCAGATGCGGTGTTCAATGTTGGTGAGCTCATACAAACATCTTGTAGAGAAAAATTATGAATAAAATATATATTTATTGAGTAAAATTAAAAGACTTATAATGCATATCCAGAAACTTCTTAAAATTATGCAATTAAACAAGTGCATGAACACAGATGGAGGTGAAAGTCTACTCATGCTACTTATGGAGCCCAATTTGGACAAAAAAGGTATGCTTATATTCCAAGTCGCACTTAAATTAAGGTGGCGCTTGTATTACAGTAATAATATGTGTCCATTTTTGTGAATGTGCCTGCTCATGCAACAAAACTTTATGGCACTAATTGCAGCATTTTGTCTATGGGTAATTTTTTGTTGACTTTTATAGAAATATACATAAAAACTACTAGTAGTCTGGGCTAGAAAGCCAGATTTTTTGGCCAACTATGTTTTTGTATATAAAGTAATTTTTTAAACTTGTTTAGGTCAATTTGTATCTGCTGAATCCAAATCTGATGAGTGCCTGTTGCAAAAACTTGAGCATTTTTCGATAATTAAATTTTAAAATGTACCTTTTTAGTACTTCTCTGACATAGCATTAATAATGACAAAATTTTAATCTGCTGAGTTCCTGTTTATGCATTGTTATTTCCTTATGTGATTATTTCCATCACTTTGTGCCACATTCTTGTTTATGCTCAAGTATTCCTTCAACAAACAGAAGTTAATGCTCTATTATCCTCAAAGGTAGACATTTAGGTAACAATAAAGTGTCTTATTTGTAAGGTAAAACAAAAAATAACCAGCAATTAAAGCTTATCCAGAGCAAGAATCCAGCGTTTCTATATATGCAGCGAGTAAGTGTCATGGTAATGGCCTCAGTCATAAACTTCCAGAAGATGAATTTTACTTCACAAGCCTGTATATTATTAGCTAGTACATATTGCTTGAAAAGTCATGTTGAGGTTACTTTAGGAAGTGCAAGATAGAAACAAGTGACTTGCTGAGTCCTAAAAAAACTCGAGAACGCTCGGTAAAAGTCTTCAAAAATATTTCCTTAGCTACATGAAGAAAATGTGTGTACAACTACCGGATGGAAGACAATGCCCAAATATTCCAGTGGGTAGTTCCAGTAGCACAATATGCCAAGTAATCTGGAGTTCTATGAAGTATTATTACAGAAAAAATGATTTCCCATTTGGCAAAATTGGGAAACTCAGGGAAATTGTGAAAATTTTAAATGGTCGCCATGAAACTGATCAGATTGAACAAATTTTTTTCAGGTATTATATCTAGTATAGAGTTCTTGGGTATGTAAAATCATTCCTGATCCAAGTTGAGGCCAGATACATTGCAATAATTCCAAATGGATGCATAAAAACTATTGACCATAAAGGAAATGTATTAAATAGTAGAATTCATTTCTGATTGTATTTTCAGTTCAAGATATTACAAAATTGAAATTATGCTTCTTCTGCTCAAATTAAATATATGACTTAGTCAGAGTTATTGTATATTGCATTGCATAGTTTGAAGAGTGAGGTTCTCATGCAAGAGATTAAAATATGTAATAGTATTTGTTTGTTTAATAAAGCAACTACAGAGCTTTAGGACTTTTTATAAATCTTTCTTTCAGAGTTGAAACAAAACACACACAGAAGCTGGTCTACATCAAGAAGGTTCCCCAAAGAATTACTAATTATGTTGCTTATATTTTTCTTCTTTCACTAAATACTTCTTCACACTTTCATTTAATTATTGAGCTACTACATATGACATTTTTTTTGAGTGATTAATAAATAATGTGTTGCCATCTTGGGGACTATCAGCAGCGCCGAATGACTAACTTATTTATTTAATTTAGTTCGTTTACATATGACATTTATTTTAACATTTCTGGAGACAGTGCAATGCCTCTGATTGCCAATCTTGATTGCCATTGGCTCTCCAAATTGCTCAACAGAGACCATATTCTATCGCGTATTTTTGTGTTCGCTCCGTGTTCGACCCCGTCTCAAACTTCACTAAACAGAATCCTCCGGTTTAGCGATCATTACCAGTATCACCTTAGAAATTGAATTGTTTTCCGCTTTGAATTGTTTTGCGGGTGCGGTTAAAACTAAAAAAAATTAAGGGAGCTCCATTTCTATTCGTGTTAGTGATTTCTATTCGAGTGGCTGTGGTAAGTTAATACACTATTTGACACAGTTATAAGCCCTACTCAGCAGTATTCACTAGAAAATTCATTGTCCACTAGACGAACCACGAAGGTAAGTCTTGCGTAGGTATGTTCAGTTGTGTGAATGTATTGTGCGTTACAACTACTATTAAGAATATCACAAAAATTTTTATAAATAACGTGACTTGATTTTGTTGCTTCTTTTTCAATTCAAACAGATGCGGGGTGCGGTTGAAATCCCTTTACCGCATATGCGTAATTTAACAACTCGACTTTATTTTAGTAGCTTGAATGTTAGTTGTTAAAATCAATCGTTTAACAATAGTGTAGTTTAAGGCTCGCTCGCCATTTGTGCTCGAGCACACCGCTAGTTCTATTTCAATCACGTTTCTCGTTTAGCAAACACGGCTGTCAACATCAATAGACAATACAGTGAATGCACTTCCGGTGTTCTCTTATCTTTTGCTTCATCAAATCTGAACCCAGCCAGATTGTTAAAGTAGGATTCCAAAATTCCTGAGTTGGTATATTCTGAACTAGAAGATGCAGAAGAACCTGTGTTCATGTTTGTTTGTGCATGTACAATACACATACAGATTCAGTCATCCTAGGCCATAAAAAAAAACATTGATAATTAGCTCTGAAAGTTACACAAACCTCTATGTGATCTTTGGAGGGAATATTTCAACATTATAGGACCTACTGCACTAGCCATAAAGCTTAGGGGAGCCCAGTCCAGAAGAAGAAAGGGAGAAGAGTCCAACGACGAGAACTCGAAGTAATGTGTATTATTTTGAATTGTTTATTGTAGCGCGCGCACGGTCCCAAACTAAACCACGACACAAACTTACTTCCGTTTCAGCTGCCTTTTTACCACCACATATCCGTGAAGCACCACAAGTGCACGCTACTTTATCTCGCCTTACTGTTACGCCAAGTGTGGCTGAACTTATATGGAGATACATTTACCGATTAGATTTTCTTCGGAATAGCTGGGTATTGTTTGGTAAAATTTGGTCGTTGGTGTCCCCCTGGAATTGTCTGAACTTTAGCTAGCCATTTTGCTTCTAGTTGTTCTAGGTTAGCCTGCTGCTGTAAGCTCCAGAGTTTGGTGGTGCAAGTAAATTATATTTGCATCTGGCCATGGAGAGGGCTTTGGTGGCACTGACAGTTTTAGTGTGTTACGTGACACTATCTCAAGGCCAACAAAATGTGTTCTGTAAGTTGAGACTACACAACTGTCTGTAACTGGGTACTGACTAGATCTGGTTGTATTGTCTACTAGCAAAAATCAATCACCTATATGGAATGTCACTGCACTGGCATTGCTCCAGTGTTATTCAAGTTTGTGCCAGTGTGTAAATAAAAAAGAGCTTGTCAATACCACTGTTTTGTTCACCCTTTGGTGTCTCTAACAAAAAAAAAATGATGGTATATTTGATATTCTCTTTCGTTCCAAAATTGGTTATAGAAATTTAAATTAGTACTGATAATTAGCTCTCCATATTATAATATTTTAAAGGAGGACTACAACACATTAAATAGCCTTAGCTAATGGTACCAGTACCTTTTTAGTAGTTTCATGAATCATATTACTGTTCTTGTAGTTCCCATGATTTCAGAAGAAGCTGTCAGCTTAACCACTTCCATTGATATGGGTGTATTGGAGTGCACCTCTTCTTCTATGGACTTGGTCATCGATGACATGGACATTACGTGGTTTAGTGTCTCGGAGTCTAGTTTGAACTTTGTCAGTGTTAGCAACTGCACTGGAGAAGTATCCGGCAATGGTTCAGACTCTGGCTCAGATGATATGGGCTCAAATACTAATGGCAATTTTGACAACATGCTACCTGAGGGTCTGAATATCTTACAAAATCAAAGCTCTACGTATATGCTATCAAGGATGGAATTACCAAATGGTGGATATGTGATATGTTTTGTGAATAGTACCAACCTTGGAAGATGTTTGTCTAATTTTACCACCGTTACAGGTACAGTGTGTAATAATTAATAATATTTGTAATTCAGGATAAGGACTAAATACTTTGTAGAGGTGTACTATTATCACTCTCTAGTTTGTTTCCTTTATTTCTCTTAAATTGAACAATCTATCTGATTGATATAGTACTTATAAGTATCATTAAATTTGCAAATTCTCCTATTTTTGAGTATTGAGGATATCTCTGTCTGTTGTTATTTAGATACTGACTAAATGAGTGTATCTTCTACATTATTGTATGTTTTGAACTCTACATATTAAATAATATGCTTCAATATTAATGAATTCATTTTTGGAGCTTTATGCAGCTTGGGGTGTAAAATAATCAAGTTCTCTTAGTACTATCAATGGGTGATAGTTGACTTAAGGGCTCATTTTAAACTGGAAGTAATTGCCAATAAAGTGAGCAATAATTCGTTGCTGCCCACAGTGGTTTTTGCACAAAACTAAAGTGCTTGGAGTTTCCCATTGAAACAACTGGTGAGGTGAGTGTTGCTTGTATGTTAAGCTCCTCTTTAGAAAACAGCATTAATGTGTATAGTTTCATTACAATGGTTGCATATTGACTTGCTCAAGCATAAGCTACTTATTATCATATTTGTATTGACACTACTCTAAATACATTTTCTTTGGGTTTTTAATAATCTAAAGTATGGAACACTGAGAGTTCACACACATAGTACTTCATTTATATAGCTATCAACACAATAAGAAACTTAATTATTCCCATAACTAGTGACTCATGTCAAACAAGGAGAGCACTTAATATCACCTTTCCTTATTGCAGATTCCTTATTGTAAAAATCATATTTATCATTTTTAATTCGAATGCTGGGATTTTTTTTCTTTGTCCAGTTTTAAAAGAAATTGTGGCAAGTATTAAGCAGTACAGCTTTTGCTCTCTTACTTGAATGATCTTTGACAAAGCTTGTCAGCAATGTACAGAGCTATGATCTATTATAAATAAATAAAGGGTTTAATCATTATAAACATTATGTGATGAGAAGACTGTGTGCATTAATTTTTATTTAAGTAAATATTATACTGAATCACATTTGTCCCTCATTATTAGTTATTGGGCTTTGCTTGTAGATCAAAACCAACATATGTTCAATAAATTATAGCCAGTTTTTAGACTATTAGAGCCTTACAAAAAAGACATGCACATTTTCATTTGCATAGATATTCGAAGCCATCTTTAGGTTACTGTTGGTTGCTTGTCAACCAGATTGTTTCATTTCTTTTTCAAAATAGTTATTCAATTTATTTTCATGTGTTACCTTCAGCTTATTTTTCAGTGATAGCTATTATGTGTAATGATGTGTCCTGTGTACTAACAATACACAGCAATAACTGCACATGAAGTATGCAATTTTAAATATTCCATTTAAACTGTAGTTAGTTTGAGTTGCTGGTACCATCAGGAAAACTGTGTGTGCAGGTTATAGATTATGTATACATTCGGAATTAGACAGAATAGGATACTTTTTTCCGTTCTCTCTCTATCTTTTTTATTCATTTTTCTCCTATATGAGTGAAAGGTGTAAAGCTTTATTGGTACTACAATATTTGCTCAAATTGTTTTGGAGGAAACTGTTTGCTTTTAGTAGGATTAGGCTTTGCTGACTCTCAGTGATAGTTATTTTTGCCTTGCAAACTTATTATAAATAGAGGATTGTAGTCTAGTCCCAACTTCTCTTCTTGAACAAAATTTATTTGATTTACATATTCACAAGATAAGGTCTTCCAACCACTGATAATATTTTACAGGAATTGTTTGAATATTTAGAAGGTAACAACTTTGATGAAAAAAATTACATATAATATTATTTTTTGGAAAGTAGGGTAAAATAAAAATAAAAAAAGTCGCAATATTTCTCTGGGTTTTTCCCTTCATTTATATGGTTACTTGTTTACTATATCTATAGGAGATCTTACTCTATTTAACAGTTGGCGACAACATGGGCGTTCAGTGGTATGTATGATTTTGGATACTCACTGAATTATTTTTGGTATAGTTGTAGACTATTCTTTTTGTTGATGATTTTGTGTGCTTGCAGTTGCTCCTTCAGTGAATGTTAGTGACAGTCAGACTTTCAACAGAGGAGATGATGTGATCTTAACCTGCTCTGCTGGTGGTGGACCACAACTATTGTATCAGTGGCAACTTAATGGAGAAAACTTGACTGGAGAGGTTTCTTCAACCCTTGAATTACTCAATATAAATGCCTCACATGGTGGCACGTACATTTGCAATGTCTCTAATGTTGCTGGCAGTGACTCTGATTCTGTAATAGTATCTATTGCTCCATACTTTACTATACTACCACATGACTCTGACCGCACCAATGGAGGTGAAGTAACATTGATATGTGAGGCAGAAGCATTCCCAGAGTTACAGTATCGATGGAGAAGACTAGACGGAATGATTAGAAGTGATATCAATGTGACCTCCAGTATATTGAGGTTCGATCCTGTCCAATTTGGTGATGAAGGAATGTACGTGTGTGAGGTCACATCTGATGACTTAAATATTACTTCTGATGATGTCACAATTACAAGTAAGATGGGCTATAATGAATTTGTGTTATCTCCAACTTATGCTTAAAAATAACAAGTCAATTGTAAGAAATAATAATACCATGCCAGTTGAAAAATGTATTGCACTATACTTTGTTTTTAAATATATTAGAGCAGTACAAAATGTTCCATATACTTCGTCTTACATTCAACTTAAAAAATGTTGTGCTAATTAAAAAAGTTATTTTATGACTTAAACAATGCTAAACAATTGCTTAGGAATAATTTAAGTAGCTAAAAGCAGCATTGAAAGTTATTTTACAGGTCCGAATAAACTATCTTTGTTTATGCTCTATTGTCATAGCTATATAGCCTACACAACTTAGTGTCCCATACACAAAAGGGTACAATGTAATGACATTTGTTGGTGTGTACAGTGATTTAGTGTGTCTGTGTGTGTGACGAATGGTATAAGTTAGCCACTACCTCAAGAGACGGATGGAGATCAAGGTGCAGAGAAGGTGTGAGAAGACAATTAGAGAGTAGGGCAGCAGCAGCAGCAAGGTCCAGGTCTGGTAGAGAGGTGTGGTGTGGTCTGTGCAACAGGAGGTTCAGGAGAGAGGCAGATAAGAAGAGGCACAAGTGTGCAGACGAGAGGAAGAAGCCACTCAGTCAGCAGAAAGGAGCGGTGAAGTGCATCTCCTGCAACAGATGGTTTGGCAGTCGTGGAGGATTAGCAGTCCACAGATGTCACAGTGATAGACAGTGATGCTGAGGAACTAGCAGGATGGTTGAAGTCCCCCCTATAGGGGCCGCGTGACCGTAGGACGGCAGCGGAATTACAAGTGTGTGTGATAAAAGTATAGTGTGTTAAAGCCACCACTTAACCAAAGAATATGATGAAAGCATCTAACAAAACACTGAACTAACAAAAAATAGAACTATTACCTGGTAGTACTCAAATAACAATGTAAAATAAATTTCTGTATCATAAAGAGAACGTTTCTACCTATTGGTAATAATTTAAGTTATTTGCTTGGCATTTGGCCAAATCTTAAACGTATAAGATATGATTCCCACTATATCACACATATGACCTAGCTAGGTAACCATCACATATCTTTTCATAATAATACTTTAATTCTTACATTACATTATTTAACATTATAGTTAATATCAATGGTTAAATGGCTATTATGCAAAATGACAAAAATAAAAGGATTAAAATTAAATTTAGACCTTCATTGTGCTAGCTAAAAGCTAGTTGGCAGCCACTAAGCTACAACTATCTCCTACATATCGTAGAGAAGAGTCTAGAATTCAAAATTCACGCACAGCTGACTTTTTTTGATCTCAACATTTTAGCAGTATTTCTTGAATCATATACAATTTCGACTCTACTTTCATCTGTCACATATTATATAGAATTTCTGATCAGTTGTATTATAATACAATAATCTATCAAGCACTTTTTAAAATCGAATAAGTCCCAATTTTATGCTGAAAATCCCATTGTCCCCCCTTGTTAATACAATTAATTGGGCTGTTTTCTTCCAATAATCATAACATTGACAATGCATCAGCATTCCCATATTCAAAGTTGATCAACACTTTTAATTTATAACACTAGACAGAAAAAAGCAGTAATCTGGCTGCAGTTACTCCAGACGCTCCACTCTTTAAACCCAATATACTTGTCCGAGGTTATGATCCATGACTAATGTATCATGTTCCACACAAATAGATGTAAAACTTCTTGACTCTGTACAACACCAACCGAGTGTTTCTTTATCAACTTGCAAATATATTTTGTCTCTCTTGGTCAGTGACTGTTAAGAAGCAATCAGGCACTCATTTCTATCAGCGCTGGTATAATAAATGACTTACCCCACTTTGTAAAGAGATGCATCTGTGGCTAACTTGAGTGGCAATGACTTGTCATTGAGTAGATTAGAAGTCAGTAACAGCTTCATTGCAGATTCCATGACTTGGTCATACTTTTCAAACAACACCCACTTCCTGTTTGAAACTACACCAATTTCCCGTATTGCTGCAACAGCTCATTTAATGGTTAAAGAGTATTTGATATAGGTAGCAGATATGTACGATAGTAGTTCAATAATAGAAAAGACCTTATTTTGCAACACTGTTTGGTTGGGGTGCTTTCTCAATTGCCGCAACCTTATCAGGTGTAGCTCATATCCCATCTGCAGCCACAAAGTGCCATAGATATTTGATTAGTCTTTGATCCTCTGTTGTACGAACATGAAGGTGACTATGTTTGTAATGTGACTTCAGCAGAGACAGTTATTTCATCCAATACTGTTACTTTTGGTGGTAAGTTTTTGTTGTGAATTTTATTGAAGCGGAAAAGTCAATGCAGTGGGAACCACTGTTCTTCATGGTATTGATTTCAATGCAATTATAAAGACAAATATATTTTATTCAATGTTGTAGTTTTTAGCTTTAGAGGTAATACCTTAAAAAAATACTCCACCAGAAATTTTATAACTTACTGAGTAAAACTATAGTCTTACTTTATGTCCATAAAGCGTAGATTCCCATCCCCCCCTCCCAAAAACAAAATTCATAATGTTATATTGCTGTATTAATATACTCCTAATTAAGTCCATCTTTAGTTATTTGGCTGCTATATGAAGTGACTCTTGCTAGAATATTCTTACACTGTTTGATCTTGTTGTGTTGCACAATCTTTAATAGCTACCTATATGAAATACTTACAAGTAGGCATAACTAATCACTTGTATAATAGGTGGTGCTTTGTTTTGCTAAATATCTTGATTTATACTCTGCTTCTTGTACTTTGAACTTCTGACTTTGTATCAATTTGCTCTTAACAATTTGTACATGTATGTAAGAAGCTACTAATGTGTATGGTAATAAAATACTTTATTTTCTTGTAGTATCTCCACTTGTCAGTTTTATAACTGAAAATCAAGCTTATAACAGAAGAGATAATGTGACTTTGAGCTGCTCTGCTCTGGGTGGACCAGACCTCTTCTACAGATGGCAAGCCAATGCTTCTTATCTTGCAGGAGAGAACTCTTCAACTTTGATGCTTAGCAACGTGGATGCTTCTGATGGTGGAGATTACACTTGTGTTGTCTTCAATTCTGCAGGCAATACTTCAGCTACTACATCTGTCTTCATCCTGCCTTACTTCACTGTCCAGCCTCATGATGCAGGCAGTGCTAATGGATCTAGTATTAGCTTGACCTGCCAAGCAGAAGCTTTTCCTTTTCCCAGCTATGAGTGGATACAAGTAAGAGGCTCTATAAGAAGCGACTTATCAGTTGGCTCAGAAGTATTAGTCTTTAATCCTTTATTGTTCGGAGACGAAGGTGACTATGTTTGTAATGTCACTTCAGCAGAGACAGTTATTTCATCCAATACTGTTACTTTGAGTGGTAAGTCAGTTTTTGTTGTACATTTTAATGAAATGGAAGTTAATGCAGTGGGAACCACTGTTCTTCTTATGGTATTTATTTCAATGCGGTCATAAAGGCAACTTTCTTGCTTAGTAAATGTTGTTGTTTTTAGCTTTTGAGGTAACTCCTTGAAAAATACTCCATTTATTCTGTTATATCGAAAGAGCTCCACCATTAATTTTGTAACTTACTAAAGTAAAGCTATAGTCTTAATTATGCTTTTAAAGAGTAGTTCCCCACCCCCTAAATTCATAATGTTATATTGCCATGTTAATATACTACTATTTAGGCCCCCCCTTTGTTTGCTTGGCATCTGTTGGTATAACTCTTGCTTGAATATTCTTACCCTGTTTAATCTTGTTTTTATGATGCACGAGATTTTATAGCTACCTATATGAAATACTTACAAGTAGGCATAACTACTCACTTGTATAATAGGTGGTGCTTTGTTTTGCTAATTGTCTTGATTCTGTACTTTGCTTCTTGTACTTGGAACTTCTAGCTTTGTGTGTGTAGTATCAATTTGCTCTTAACAATTTGGAAAAAGAATTTATGTATAAAGCTACTATTTTGTATTACAATAAAATACTTTATTTTTTTGTAGCATCTCCACTTGTCAGTTTTATAACTGAGGATCAAGCTTATAACAGAAATGATGATGTGACTTTGAACTGCTCTGCTCTGGGTGGACCAGACCTCTTCTACAGATGGCAATCCAATGCTTCTTATCTTGCAGGAAAGAACTCTTCAACTTTGATGCTTAGCAACGTGGATGCTTCTGATGGTGGAGATTACACTTGTGTTGTCTTCAATTCTGCAGGCAATACTTCAGCTACCACATCTGTCTTCATCCTGCCTTACTTCACTGTCCAGCCTGATGATGCAGGCATTACTAATGGATCTAGTATTAGCTTGACCTGCCAAGCAAAAGCTTTCCCTTCTCCCAGCTATGAGTGGATACAAGTAAGAGGCTCTATAAGAAGTGAATTATCAGTTGGCTCAGAAGTATTACTCTTTAATCCTTTATTGTTCGGAGACGAAGGTGACTATGTTTGTAATGTCACTTCAGCAGAGACAGTTATTTCATCCAATACTGTTACTTTGAGTGGTAAGTCAGTTTTCGTTGTACATTTTAATTAAATGGAAGTTAATGCAGTGGGAACCACTGTTCTTTTTATGGTATTCATTCAATGCATTTATAAAGACAACTTTCTTGCTTAGTAAATGTTGTTGTTTTTAGCTTTTGAGGTAACTCCTTGAAAAATACTACATTTATTCTGTTATATCGAAAGAGCTCCACCATAAATTTTGTAACTTACTAAAGTAAAGCTATAGTCTTAATTATGCTTATAAAGAGTAGTTCCCCACCCCCTAAATTCATAATGTTATATTGCCATGTTAATATACTACTATTTAGGTCCCACTTTCTTTGCTTGGCATCTGTTGGTATAACTCTTGCTTGAATATTCTTACACTGTTTAATCTTGTTTTTATGTTGCACAAGATTTTATAGCTACCTATATGAAATACTTACAAGTAGGCATAACTACTCACTTGTATAATAGGTGGTGCTTTGTTTTGCTAAATATCTTGATTATACTCTGCTTCTTGTACTTTGAACTTCTGACTTTGTGTTTGTAGTATCAATTTGCTCTTAACAATTTGTACATGTATGTATAAAGCTACTAATGTGTATGGTAATAAAATACTTTTTTTCTTGTAGTATCTCCACTTGTCAGTTTTATAACTGAGAATCAAGCTTATAACAGAAATGATGATGTGACTTTGAACTGCTCTGCTCTGGGTGGACCAGACCTCTTCTACAGATGGCAAGCCAATGCTTCTTATCTTGCAGGAAAGAACTCTTCAACTTTGATGCTTAGCAACGTGGATGCTTCTGATGGTGGAGATTACACTTGTGTTGTCTTCAATTCTGCAGGCAATACTTCAGCTACCACATCTGTCTTCATCCTGCCTTACTTCACTGTCCAGCCTGATGATGCAGGCATTACTAATGGATCTAGTATTAGCTTGACCTGCCAAGCAGAAGCTTTCCCTTCTCCCAGCTATGAGTGGATACAAGTAAGAGGCTCTATAAGAAGTGAATTATCAGTTGGCTCAGAAGTATTACTCTTTAATCCTTTATTGTTCGGAGACGAAGGTGACTATGTTTGTATTGTCACTTCAGCAGAGACAGTTATTTCATCCAATACTGTTACTTTGAGTGGTAAGCCAGTTTTTGCTTGTACATTTTAATGTAATGAAAAGTTAATGCAAAGGGAACCACTGCTCTTCATATGGTGTTTATTTTAATTCAGTTATGAAGACGACTTTCTTGCATAAAAAATGTTGTTGTTTTTAGGTTTTGAGGTAACTCCTTGAAAAATACTCCATTTTTCTGTTATATCTTAAGAGCTCCACTAGAATTTTTAATAGTCTTATTTTATGTTTATAAAGAGTAGTTCCCCACCCCCTGATTAGGTCCCTCTTGGGTTGCTTAGCATCTGTTGGTATAGCTCTTGCTAGAATATTCATACACTGTTTGATCTTGTTTTTATGTTGCACAACGTTTTATAGCTATCTATATGAAATACTTACAAGTAGGCATAACTAATCACTTGTATAATAGGTGGTGCTTTGTTTTGCTAAATATCTTGATTTATACTCTGCTTCTTGTACTTTGAACTTCTGACTTTGTGTTTGTAGTATCAATTTGCTCTTAACAATTTGTACATGTATGTATAAATCTACTAAGGTGTATGGTAATAAAATACTTTTTTTCTTGTAGTATCTCCACTTGTCAGTTTTATAACTGAGGATCAAGCTTATAACAGAAATGATGATGTGACTTTGAACTGCTCTGTTCTGGGTGGACCAGACCTCTTCTACAGATGGCAAGCCAATGCTTCTTTTCTTGCAGGAGAGAACTCTTCAACTTTGATGCTTAGCAATGTGGATGCTTCTGATGGTGGAGATTACACTTGTGTTGTCTTCAATTCTGCAGGCAATACTTCAGCTACCACATCTGTCTTCATCCTGCCTTACTTCACTGTCCAGCCTGATGATGCAGGCATTACTAATGGATCTAGTATTAGCTTGACCTGCCAAGCAGAAGCTTTTCCTTTTCCCAGCTATGAGTGGATACAAGTAAGAGGCTCTATAAGAAGTGACTTATCAGTTGGCTCAGAAGTATTAGTCTTTAATCCTTTATTGTTCGGAGACGAAGGTGACTATGTTTGTAATGTCACTTCAGCAGAGACAGTTATTTCATCCAATACTGTAACTTTGAGTGGTAAGTCAGTTTTTGTTGTACATTTTAATGAAATGGAAGTTAATGCAGTGGGAACCACTGTTCTTCTTATGGTATTTATTTCAATGCGGTTATAAAGGCAACTTTCTTGCTTAAATGTTGTTGTTTTTAGCTTTTGAGGTAACTCCTTGAAAAATACTCCATTTATTCTGTTATATCGAAAGAGCTCCACCATTAATTTTGTAACTTACTAAAGTAAAGCTATAGTCTTAATTATGCTTTTAAAGAGTAGTTCCCCACCCCCTAAATTCATAATGTTATATTGCCATGTTAATATACTACTATTTAGGCCCCCCCTTTGTTTGCTTGGCATCTGTTGGTATAACTCTTGCTTGAATATTCTTACCCTGTTTAATCTTGTTTTTATGATGCACGAGATTTTATAGCTACCTATATGAAATACTTACAAGTAGGCATAACTACTCACTTGTATAATAGGTGGTGCTTTGTTTTGCTAATTGTCTTGATTCTGTACTTTGCTTCTTGTACTTGGAACTTCTAGCTTTGTGTGTGTAGTATCAATTTGCTCTTAACAATTTGGAAAAAGAATTTATGTATAAAGCTACTATTTTGTATTACAATAAAATACTTTATTTTTTTGTAGTATCTCCACTTGTCAGTTTTATAACTGAGGATCAAGCTTATAACAGAAATGATGATGTGACTTTGAACTGCTCTGCTCTGGGTGGACCAGACCTCTTCTACAGATGGCAAACCAATGCTTCTTATCTTGCAGGAGAGAACTCTTCAACTTTGATGCTTAGCAACGTGGATGCTTCTGATGGTGGAGATTACACTTGTGTTGTCTTCAATTCTGCAGGCAATACTTCAGCTACCACATCTGTCTTCATCCTGCCTTACTTCACTGTCCAGCCTGATGATGCAGGCATTACTAATGGATCTAGTATTAGCTTGACCTGCCAAGCAGAAGCTTTTCCTTTTCCCAGCTATGAGTGGATACAAGTAAGAGGCTCTATAAGAAGTGACTTATCAGTTGGCTCAGAAGTATTAGTCTTTAATCCTTTATTGTTCGGAGACGAAGGTGACTATGTTTGTAATGTCACTTCAGCAGAGACAGTTATTTCATCCAATACTGTTACTTTGAGTGGTAAGTCAGTTTTTGTTGTACATTTTAATGAAATGGAAGTTAATGCAGTGGGAACCACTGTTCTTCTTATGGTATTTATTTCAATGCGGTTATAAAGGCAACTTTCTTGCTTAAATGTTGTTGTTTTTAGCTTTTGAGGTAACTCCTTGAAAAATACTCCATTTATTCTGTTATATCGAAAGAGCTCCACCATTAATTTTGTAACTTACTAAAGTAAAGCTATAGTCTTAATTATGCTTTTAAAGAGTAGTTCCCCACCCCCTAAATTCATAATGTTATATTGCCATGTTAATATACTACTATTTAGGCCCCCCCTTTGTTTGCTTGGCATCTGTTGGTATAACTCTTGCTTGAATATTCTTACCCTGTTTAATCTTGTTTTTATGATGCACGAGATTTTATAGCTACCGATATGAAATACTTACAAGTAGGCATAACTACTCACTTGTATAATAGGTGGTGCTTTGTTTTGCTAATTGTCTTGATTCTGTACTTTGCTTCTTGTACTTGGAACTTCTAGCTTTGTGTGTGTAGTATCAATTTGCTCTTAACAATTTGGAAAAAGAATTTATGTATAAAGCTACTATTTTGTATTACAATAAAATACTTTATTTTTTTGTAGCATCTCCACTTGTCAGTTTTATAACTGAGGATCAAGCTTATAACAGAAATGATGATGTGACTTTGAACTGCTCTGCTCTGGGTGGACCAGACCTCTTCTACAGATGGCAAGCCAATGATTCTTATCTTGCAGGAGAGAACTCTTCAACTTTGATGCTTGGCAACGTGGATGCTTCTGATGGTGGAGATTACACTTGTGTTGTCTTCAATTCTGCAGGCAATACTTCAGCTACCACATCTGTCTTCATCCTGCCTTACTTCACTGTCCAGCCTGATGATGCAGGCATTACTAATGGATCTAGTATTAGCTTGACCTGCCAAGCAGAAGCTTTTCCTTTTCCCAGCTATGAGTGGATACAAGTAAGAGGCTCTATAAGAAGTGACTTATCAGTTGGCTCAGAAGTATTAGTCTTTAATCCTTTATTGTTCGGAGACGAAGGTGACTATGTTTGTAATGTCACTTCAGCAGAGACAGTTATTTCATCCAATACTGTAACTTTGAGTGGTAAGTCAGTTTTTGTTGTACATTTTAATGAAATGGAAGTTAATGCAGTGGGAACCACTGTTCTTCTTATGGTATTTATTTCAATGCGGTTATAAAGGCAACTTTCTTGCTTAAATGTTGTTTTTAGCTTTTGAGGTAACTCCTTGAAAAATACTCCATTTATTCTGTTATATCGAAAGAGCTCCACCATTAATTTTGTAACTTACTAAAGTAAAGCTATAGTCTTAATTATGCTTTTAAAGAGTAGTTCCCCACCCCCTAAATTCATAATGTTATATTGCCATGTTAATATACTACTATTTAGGCTCCCCCTTTGTTTGCTTGGCATCTGTTGGTATAACTCTTGCTTGAATATTCTTACCCTGTTCAATCTTGTTTTTATGATGCACGAGATTTTATAGCTACCTATATGAAATACTTACAAGTAGGCATAACTACTCACTTGTATAATAGGTGGTGCTTTGTTTTGCTAATTGTCTTGATTCTGTACTTTGCTTCTTGTACTTGGAACTTCTAGCTTTGTGTGTGTAGTATCAATTTGCTCTTAACAATTTGGAAAAAGAATTTATGTATAAAGCTACTATTTTGTATTACAATAAAATACTTTATTTTTTTGTAGCATCTCCACTTGTCAGTTTTATAACTGAGGATCAAGCTTATAACAGAAATGATGATGTGACTTTGAACTGCTCTGCTCTGGGTGGACCAGACCTCTTCTACAGATGGCAATCCAATGCTTCTTATCTTGCAGGAAAGAACTCTTCAAGTTTGATGCTTAGCAACGTGGATGCTTCTGATGGTGGAGATTACACTTGTGTTGTCTTCAATTCTGCAGGCAATACTTCAGCTACCACATCTGTCTTCATCCTGCCTTACTTCACTGTCCAGCCTGATGATGCAGGCATTACTAATGGATCTAGTATTAGCTTGACCTGCCAAGCAGAAGCTTTTCCTTTTCCCAGCTATGAGTGGATACAAGTAAGAGGCTCTATAAGAAGTGACTTATCAGTTGGCTCAGAAGTATTAGTCTTTAATCCTTTATTGTTCGGAGACGAAGGTGACTATGTTTGTAATGTCACTTCAGCAGAGACAGTTATTTCATCCAATACTGTTACTTTGAGTGGTAAGTTTTTGTTGTACATTTTAATGAAATGGAAATTAATGCAGTGGAAACCACTGTTCTTTTTATGGTATTCATTCAATCCATTTATAAAGACAACTTTCTTGCTTAGTAAATGTTGTTGTTTTTAGCTTTTGAGGTAACTCCTTGAAAAATACTACATTTATTCTGTTATATCGAAAGAGCTCCACCATAAATTTTGTAACTTACTAAAGTAAAGCTATAGTCTTAATTATGCTTATAAAGAATAGTTCCCACCCCCTAATTCATAATGTTATATTGCCATGTTAATATACTACTATTTAGGCCCCCCTTTGGTTTGCTTGGCATCTGTTGGTATAACTCTTGCTTTAATATTCTTACACTGTTTAATCTTGTTTTTATGTTGCACCAGATTTTATAGCTACCTATATGAAATACTTACAAGTAGGCATAACTACTCACTTGTATAATAGGTGGTGCTTTGTTTTGCTAAATATCTTGATTATACTCTGCTTCTTGTACTTTGAACTTCTGACTTTGTGTTGTAGTATCAATTTGCTCTTAACAATTTGTACATGTATGTATAAAGCTACTAATGTGTATGGTAATAAAATACTTTTTTTCTTGTAGTATCTCCACTTGTCAGTTTTATAACTGAGAATCAAGCTTATAACAGAAATGATGATGTGACTTTGAACTGCTCTGCTCTGGGTGGACCAGACCTCTTCTACAGATGGCAAGCCAATGCTTCTTATCTTGCAGGAGAGAACTCTTCAACTTTGATGCTTAGCAACGTGGATGCTTCTGATGGTGGAGATTACACTTGTGTTGTCTTCAATTCTGCAGGCAATACTTCAGCTACACATCTGTCTTCATCCTGCCTTACTTCACTGTCCAGCCTGATGATGCAGGCATTACTAATGGATCTAGTATTAGCTTGACCTGCCAAGCAGAAGCTTTTCCTTTTCCCAGCTATGAGTGGATACAAGTAAGAGGCTCTATAAGAAGTGACTTATCAGTTGGCTCAGAAGTATTAGTCTTTAATCCTTTATTGTTCGGAGACGAAGGTGACTATGTTTGTAATGTCACTTCAGCAGAGACAGTTATTTCATCCAATACTGTTACTTTGAGTGGTAAGTCAGTTTTTGTTGTACATTTTAATGAAATGGAAGTTAATGCAGTGGGAACCACTGTTCTTCTTATGGTATTTATTTCAATGCGGTTATAAAGGCAACTTTCTTGCTTAAATGTTGTTGTTTTTAGCTTTTGAGGTAACTCCTTGAAAAATACTCCATTTATTCTGTTATATCGAAAGAGCTCCACCATTAATTTTGTAACTTACTAAAGTAAAGCTATAGTCTTAATTATGCTTTTAAAGAGTAGTTCCCCACCCCCTAAATTCATAATGTTATATTGCCATGTTAATATACTACTATTTAGGCCCCCCCTTTGTTTGCTTGGCATCTGTTGGTATAACTCTTGCTTGAATATTCTTACCCTGTTTAATCTTGTTTTTATGATGCACGAGATTTTATAGCTACCTATATGAAATACTTACAAGTAGGCATAACTACTCACTTGTATAATAGGTGGTGCTTTGTTTTGCTAATTGTCTTGATTCTGTACTTTGCTTCTTGTACTTGGAACTTCTAGCTTTGTGTGTGTAGTATCAATTTGCTCTTAACAATTTGGAAAAAGAATTTATGTATAAAGCTACTATTTTGTATTACAATAAAATACTTTATTTTTTTGTAGTATCTCCACTTGTCAGTTTTATAACTGAGGATCAAGCTTATAACAGAAATGATGATGTGACTTTGAACTGCTCTGCTCTGGGTGGACCAGACCTCTTCTACAGATGGCAATCCAATGCTTCTTATCTTGCAGGAAAGAACTCTTCAAGTTTGATGCTTAGCAACGTGGATGCTTCTGATGGTGGAGATTACACTTGTGTTGTCTTCAATTCTGCAGGCAATACTTCAGCTACCACATCTGTCTTCATCCTGCCTTACTTCACTGTCCAGCCTGATGATGCAGGCATTACTAATGGATCTAGTATTAGCTTGACCTGCCAAGCAGAAGCTTTTCCTTTTCCCAGCTATGAGTGGATACAAGTAAGAGGCTCTATAAGAAGTGACTTATCAGTTGGCTCAGAAGTATTAGTCTTTAATCCTTTATTGTTCGGAGACGAAGGTGACTATGTTTGTAATGTCACTTCAGCAGAGACAGTTATTTCATCCAATACTGTTACTTTGAGTGGTAAGTTTTTGTTGTACATTTTAATGAAATGGAAATTAATGCAGTGGAAACCACTGTTCTTTTTATGGTATTCATTCAATCCATTTATAAAGACAACTTTCTTGCTTAGTAAATGTTGTTGTTTTTAGCTTTTGAGGTAACTCCTTGAAAAATACTACATTTATTCTGTTATATCGAAAGAGCTCCACCATAAATTTTGTAACTTACTAAAGTAAAGCTATAGTCTTAATTATGCTTATAAAGAATAGTTCCCCACCCCCTAAATTCATAATGTTATATTGCCATGTTAATATACTACTATTTAGGCCCCCCTTTGTTTGCTTGGCATCTGTTGGTATAACTCTTGCTTTAATATTCTTACACTGTTTAATCTTGTTTTTATGTTGCACAAGATTTTATAGCTACCTATATGAAATACTTACAAGTAGGCATAACTACTCACTTGTATAATAGGTGGTGCTTTGTTTTGCTAAATATCTTGATTATACTCTGCTTCTTGTACTTTGAACTTCTGACTTTGTGTTTGTAGTATCAATTTGCTCTTAACAATTTGTACATGTATGTATAAAGCTACTAATGTGTATGGTAATAAAATACTTTTTTTCTTGTAGTATCTCCACTTGTCAGTTTTATAACTGAGAATCAAGCTTATAACAGAAATGATGATGTGACTTTGAACTGCTCTGCTCTGGGTGGACCAGACCTCTTCTACAGATGGCAAGCCAATGCTTCTTATCTTGCAGGAAAGAACTCTTCAACTTTGATGCTTAGCAACGTGGATGCTTCTGATGGTGGAGATTACACTTGTGTTGTCTTCAATTCTGCAGGCAATACTTCAGCTACCACATCTGTCTTCATCCTGCCTTACTTCACTGTCCAGCCTGATGATGCAGGCATTACTAATGGATCTAGTATTAGCTTGACCTGCCAAGCAGAAGCTTTTCCTTTTCCCAGCTATGAGTGGATACAAGTAAGAGGCTCTATAAGAAGTGACTTATCAGTTGGCTCAGAAGTATTAGTCTTTAATCCTTTATTGTTCGGAGACGAAGGTGACTATGTTTGTAATGTCACTTCAGCAGAGACAGTTATTTCATCCAATACTGTTACTTTGAGTGGTAAGTTTTTGTTGTACATTTTAATGAAATGGAAATTAATGCAGTGGAAACCACTGTTCTTTTTATGGTATTCATTCAATCCATTTATAAAGACAACTTTCTTGCTTAGTAAATGTTGTTGTTTTTAGCTTTTGAGGTAACTCCTTGAAAAATACTCCATTTATTCTGTTATATCGAAAGAGCTCCACCATAAATTTTGTAACTTACTAAAGTAAAGCTATAGTCTTAATTATTCTTATAAAGAATAGTTCCCCACCCCCTAAATTCATAATGTTATATTGCCATGTTAATATACTACTATTTAGGCCCCCCTTTGTTTGCTTGGCATCTGTTGGTATAACTCTTGCTTTAATATTCTTACACTGTTTAATCTTGTTTTTATGTTGCACAAGATTTTATAGCTACCTATATGAAATACTTACAAGTAGGCATAACTACTCACTTGTATAATAGGTGGTGCTTTGTTTTGCTAAATATCTTGATTATACTCTGCTTCTTGTACTTTGAACTTCTGACTTTGTGTTTGTAGTATCAATTTGCTCTTAACAATTTGTACATGTATGTATAAAGCTACTAATGTGTATGGTAATAAAATACTTTTTTTCTTGTAGTATCTCCACTTGTCAGTTTTATAACTGAGAATCAAGCTTATAACAGAAATGATGACGTGACTTTGAACTGCTCTGCTCTGGGTGGACCAGACCTCTTCTACAGATGGCAATCCAATGCTTCTTATCTTGCAGGAAAGAACTCTTCAAGTTTGATGCTTAGCAACGTGGATGCTTCTGATGGTGGAGATTACACTTGTGTTGTCTTCAATTCTGCAGGCAATACTTCAGCTACCACATCTGTCTTCATCCTGCCTTACTTCACTGTCCAGCCTGATGATGCAGGCATTACTAATGGATCTAGTATTAGCTTGACCTGCCAAGCAGAAGCTTTTCCTTTTCCCAGCTATGAGTGGATACAAGTAAGAGGCTCTATAAGAAGTGACTTATCAGTTGGCTCAGAAGTATTAGTCTTTAATCCTTTATTGTTCGGAGACGAAGGTGACTATGTTTGTAATGTCACTTCAGCAGAGACAGTTATTTCATCCAATACTGTTACTTTGAGTGGTAAGTTTTTGTTGTACATTTTAATGAAATGGAAATTAATGCAGTGGAAACCACTGTTCTTTTTATGGTATTCATTCAATCCATTTATAAAGACAACTTTCTTGCTTAGTAAATGTTGTTGTTTTTAGCTTTTGAGGTAACTCCTTGAAAAATACTCCATTTATTCTGTTATATCGAAAGAGCTCCACCATAAATTTTGTAACTTACTAAAGTAAAGCTATAGTCTTAATTATGCTTATAAAGAATAGTTCCCCACCCCCTAAATTCATAATGTTATATTGCCATGTTAATATACTACTATTTAGGCCCCCCTTTGTTTGCTTGGCATCTGTTGGTATAACTCTTGCTTTAATATTCTTACACTGTTTAATCTTGTTTTTATGTTGCACAAGATTTTATAGCTACCTATATGAAATACTTACAAGTAGGCATAACTACTCACTTGTATAATAGGTGGTGCTTTGTTTTGCTAAATATCTTGATTATACTCTGCTTCTTGTACTTTGAACTTCTGACTTTGTGTTTGTAGTATCAATTTGCTCTTAACAATTTGTACATGTATGTATAAAGCTACTAATGTGTATGGTAATAAAATACTTTTTTTCTTGTAGTATCTCCACTTGTCAGTTTTATAACTGAGAATCAAGCTTATAACAGAAATGATGATGTGACTTTGAACTGCTCTGCTCTGGGTGGACCAGACCTCTTCTACAGATGGCAAGCCAATGCTTCTTATCTTGCAGGAAAGAACTCTTCAACTTTGATGCTTAGCAACGTGGATGCTTCTGATGGTGGAGATTACACTTGTGTTGTCTTCAATTCTGCAGGCAATACTTCAGCTACCACATCTGTCTTCATCCTGCCTTACTTCACTGTCCAGCCTGATGATGCAGGCATTACTAATGGATCTAGTATTAGCTTGACCTGCCAAGCAAAAGCTTTCCCTTCTCCCAGCTATGAGTGGATACAAGTAAGAGGCTCTATAAGAAGTGAATTATCAGTTGGCTCAGAAGTATTACTCTTTAATCCTTTATTGTTCGGAGACGAAGGTGACTATGTTTGTAATGTCACTTCAGCAGAGACAGTTATTTCATCCAATACTGTTACTTTGAGTGGTAAGTCAGTTTTCGTTGTACATTTTAATTAAATGGAAGTTAATGCAGTGGGAACCACTGTTCTTTTTATGGTATTCATTCAATGCATTTATAAAGACAACTTTCTTGCTTAGTAAATGTTGTTGTTTTTAGCTTTTGAGGTAACTCCTTGAAAAATACTACATTTATTCTGTTATATCGAAAGAGCTCCACCATAAATTTTGTAACTTACTAAAGTAAAGCTATAGTCTTAATTATGCTTATAAAGAGTAGTTCCCCACCCCCTAAATTCATAATGTTATATTGCCATGTTAATATACTACTATTTAGGTCCCACTTTCTTTGCTTGGCATCTGTTGGTATAACTCTTGCTTGAATATTCTTACACTGTTTAATCTTGTTTTTATGTTGCACAAGATTTTATAGCTACCTATATGAAATACTTACAAGTAGGCATAACTACTCACTTGTATAATAGGTGGTGCTTTGTTTTGCTAAATATCTTGATTATACTCTGCTTCTTGTACTTTGAACTTCTGACTTTGTGTTTGTAGTATCAATTTGCTCTTAACAATTTGTACATGTATGTATAAAGCTACTAATGTGTATGGTAATAAAATACTTTTTTTCTTGTAGTATCTCCACTTGTCAGTTTTATAACTGAGAATCAAGCTTATAACAGAAATGATGATGTGACTTTGAACTGCTCTGCTCTGGGTGGACCAGACCTCTTCTACAGATGGCAAGCCAATGCTTCTTATCTTGCAGGAAAGAACTCTTCAACTTTGATGCTTAGCAACGTGGATGCTTCTGATGGTGGAGATTACACTTGTGTTGTCTTCAATTCTGCAGGCAATACTTCAGCTACCACATCTGTCTTCATCCTGCCTTACTTCACTGTCCAGCCTGATGATGCAGGCATTACTAATGGATCTAGTATTAGCTTGACCTGCCAAGCAGAAGCTTTCCCTTCTCCCAGCTATGAGTGGATACAAGTAAGAGGCTCTATAAGAAGTGAATTATCAGTTGGCTCAGAAGTATTACTCTTTAATCCTTTATTGTTCGGAGACGAAGGTGACTATGTTTGTATTGTCACTTCAGCAGAGACAGTTATTTCATCCAATACTGTTACTTTGAGTGGTAAGCCAGTTTTTGCTTGTACATTTTAATGTAATGAAAAGTTAATGCAAAGGGAACCACTGCTCTTCATATGGTGTTTATTTTAATTCAGTTATGAAGACGACTTTCTTGCATAAAAAATGTTGTTGTTTTTAGGTTTTGAGGTAACTCCTTGAAAAATACTCCATTTTTCTGTTATATCTTAAGAGCTCCACTAGAATTTTTAATAGTCTTATTTTATGTTTATAAAGAGTAGTTCCCCACCCCCTGATTAGGTCCCTCTTGGGTTGCTTAGCATCTGTTGGTATAGCTCTTGCTAGAATATTCATACACTGTTTGATCTTGTTTTTATGTTGCACAACGTTTTATAGCTATCTATATGAAATACTTACAAGTAGGCATAACTAATCACTTGTATAATAGGTGGTGCTTTGTTTTGCTAAATATCTTGATTTATACTCTGCTTCTTGTACTTTGAACTTCTGACTTTGTGTTTGTAGTATCAATTTGCTCTTAACAATTTGTACATGTATGTATAAATCTACTAAGGTGTATGGTAATAAAATACTTTTTTTCTTGTAGTATCTCCACTTGTCAGTTTTATAACTGAGGATCAAGCTTATAACAGAAATGATGATGTGACTTTGAACTGCTCTGTTCTGGGTGGACCAGACCTCTTCTACAGATGGCAAGCCAATGCTTCTTTTCTTGCAGGAGAGAACTCTTCAACTTTGATGCTTAGCAATGTGGATGCTTCTGATGGTGGAGATTACACTTGTGTTGTCTTCAATTCTGCAGGCAATACTTCAGCTACCACATCTGTCTTCATCCTGCCTTACTTCACTGTCCAGCCTGATGATGCAGGCATTACTAATGGATCTAGTATTAGCTTGACCTGCCAAGCAGAAGCTTTTCCTTTTCCCAGCTATGAGTGGATACAAGTAAGAGGCTCTATAAGAAGTGACTTATCAGTTGGCTCAGAAGTATTAGTCTTTAATCCTTTATTGTTCGGAGACGAAGGTGACTATGTTTGTAATGTCACTTCAGCAGAGACAGTTATTTCATCCAATACTGTAACTTTGAGTGGTAAGTCAGTTTTTGTTGTACATTTTAATGAAATGGAAGTTAATGCAGTGGGAACCACTGTTCTTCTTATGGTATTTATTTCAATGCGGTTATAAAGGCAACTTTCTTGCTTAAATGTTGTTTTTAGCTTTTGAGGTAACTCCTTGAAAAATACTCCATTTATTCTGTTATATCGAAAGAGCTCCACCATTAATTTTGTAACTTACTAAAGTAAAGCTATAGTCTTAATTATGCTTTTAAAGAGTAGTTCCCCACCCCCTAAATTCATAATGTTATATTGCCATGTTAATATACTACTATTTAGGCTCCCCCTTTGTTTGCTTGGCATCTGTTGGTATAACTCTTGCTTGAATATTCTTACCCTGTTCAATCTTGTTTTTATGATGCACGAGATTTTATAGCTACCTATATGAAATACTTACAAGTAGGCATAACTACTCACTTGTATAATAGGTGGTGCTTTGTTTTGCTAATTGTCTTGATTCTGTACTTTGCTTCTTGTACTTGGAACTTCTAGCTTTGTGTGTGTAGTATCAATTTGCTCTTAACAATTTGGAAAAAGAATTTATGTATAAAGCTACTATTTTGTATTACAATAAAATACTTTATTTTTTTGTAGCATCTCCACTTGTCAGTTTTATAACTGAGGATCAAGCTTATAACAGAAATGATGATGTGACTTTGAACTGCTCTGCTCTGGGTGGACCAGACCTCTTCTACAGATGGCAATCCAATGCTTCTTATCTTGCAGGAAAGAACTCTTCAAGGTTGATTCTTAGCAACTTGGATGCTTCTGATGGTGGAGATACTTGTGTTGTCCTTCATTCTGCAGGCCATACTTAGCTTCCACATCTGTCTTCATCCTGGCCTTACTTCACTGTCCACCTGATGATGCAGGCCTTTACTAATGGATCTAGTATTACTTGACTGCCAACAGAAGCTTTTCCTTTTCCCAGCTCATGAGTGATACAATTAATAGCTCTATCAGAAAGTGACTTATCAGTTTGGCTCAAAGTATTAGTCTTTAATTCCTTATGTTCGGAGACGAAGGTGACTATGTTTGATGTCACTTCAGCAGAGACCGTTATTTCATCAATCCCAATACTGTTCCTTTGAGTGGTAATTTTTGTTGTACATTTTATGAATGAATTAATGCAGTGGAAACCACTGTTTCTTTTTTATGGTAGTCATTCAAGGTCCATTTATAAAGACACTTTCTTGCTTAGTAAATGTTTTTGTTTTTAGCTTTTGAGGTACCTCCTTGAAAATACTACATTTATTCCTGTTATATCTAAAGAGCTCCACCATAAATTTTGTTAACGTACTAACTTAAAGCTATAGTCTTAATTAATGCTTATAAAGATAGTTCCCCACCCCTAAATTCATAATGTTATTTGCCATGTTAATATACTACTAATTCGGCCCCCCTTTGTTTGCCTTGGCATCTGTTGTATACCTCTTGCTTTAAATATTCTTTACCACTGTTTAATCTTGTTTTATGTTTTTCACCGATTTTATAGCTACCTATATGAAATCTTACAGTAGGCATAACTACTCACTTGTATAATAGGTGGTGCTTTGTTTTCTAAATATCGTTATTATAACTTCTGCTTCTTTTGTTAGCTTTTGAACTTCGACTTTGTGTTTTGTATATCAATTTGCTCTAACAATTGTACCTTAGTAGTAAAGCTACTATTTTGTATTACAATAAAATACTTTATTTTTTTGTAGCATCTCCACTTGTCAGTTTTATAACTGAGGATCAAGCTTATAACAGAAATGATGATGTGACTTTGAACTGCTCTGCTCTGGGTGGACCAGACCTCTTCTACAGATGGCAAGCCAATGATTCTTATCTTGCAGGAGAGAACTCTTCAACTTTGATGCTTGGCAACGTGGATGCTTCTGATGGTGGAGATTACACTTGTGTTGTCTTCAATTCTGCAGGCAATACTTCAGCTACCACATCTGTCTTCATCCTGCCTTACTTCACTGTCCAGCCTGATGATGCAGGCATTACTAATGGATCTAGTATTAGCTTGACCTGCCAAGCAGAAGCTTTTCCTTTTCCCAGCTATGAGTGGATACAAGTAAGAGGATCTATAAGAAGTGACTTATCAGTTGGCTCAGAAGTATTAGTCTTTAATCCTTTATTGTTCGGAGACGAAGGTGACTATGTTTGTAATGTCACTTCAGCAGAGACAGTTATTTCATCCAATACTGTTACTTTGAGTGGTAAGTCAGTTTTTGTTGTACATTTTAATGAAATGGAAGTTAATGCAGTGGGAACCACTGTTCTTCTTATGGTATTTATTTCAATGCGGTTATAAAGGCAACTTTCTTGCTTAAATGTTGTTGTTTTTAGCTTTTGAGGTAACTCCTTGAAAAATACTCCATTTATTCTGTTATATCGAAAGAGCTCCACCATTAATTTTGTAACTTACTAAAGTAAAGCTATAGTCTTAATTATGCTTTTAAAGAGTAGTTCCCCACCCCCTAAATTCATAATGTTATATTGCCATGTTAATATACTACTATTTAGGCCCCCCCTTTGTTTGCTTGGCATCTGTTGGTATAACTCTTGCTTGAATATTCTTACCCTGTTTAATCTTGTTTTTATGATGCACGAGATTTTATAGCTACCTATATGAAATACTTACAAGTAGGCATAACTACTCACTTGTATAATAGGTGGTGCTTTGTTTTGCTAATTGTCTTGATTCTGTACTTTGCTTCTTGTACTTGGAACTTCTAGCTTTGTGTGTGTAGTATTAATTTGCTCTTAACAATTTGGAAAAAGAATTTATGTATACAGCTACTATTTTGTATTACAATAAAATACTTTATTTTTTTGTAGTATCTCCACTTGTCAGTTTTATAACTGAGGATCAAGCTTATAACAGAAATGATGATGTGACTTTGAACTGCTCTGCTCTGGGTGGACCAGACCTCTTCTACAGATGGCAATCCAATGCTTCTTATCTTGCAGGAAAGAACTCTTCAACTTTGATGCTTAGCAACGTGGATGCTTCTGATGGTGGAGATTACACTTGTGTTGTCTTCAATTCTGCAGGCAATACTTCAGCTACCACATCTGTCTTCATCCTGCCTTACTTCACTGTCCAGCCTGATGATGCAGGCATTACTAATGGATCTAGTATTAGCTTGACCTGCCAAGCAAAAGCTTTCCCTTCTCCCAGCTATGAGTGGATACAAGTAAGAGGCTCTATAAGAAGTGAATTATCAGTTGGCTCAGAAGTATTACTCTTTAATCCTTTATTGTTCGGAGACGAAGGTGACTATGTTTGTAATGTCACTTCAGCAGAGACAGTTATTTCATCCAATACTGTTACTTTGAGTGGTAAGTCAGTTTTCGTTGTACATTTTAATTAAATGGAAGTTAATGCAGTGGGAACCACTGTTCTTTTTATGGTATTCATTCAATGCATTTATAAAGACAACTTTCTTGCTTAGTAAATGTTGTTGTTTTTAGCTTTTGAGGTAACTCCTTGAAAAATACTACATTTATTCTGTTATATCGAAAGAGCTCCACCATAAATTTTGTAACTTACTAAAGTAAAGCTATAGTCTTAATTATGCTTATAAAGAGTAGTTCCCCACCCCCTAAATTCATAATGTTATATTGCCATGTTAATATACTACTATTTAGGTCCCACTTTCTTTGCTTGGCATCTGTTGGTATAACTCTTGCTTGAATATTCTTACACTGTTTAATCTTGTTTTTATGTTGCACAAGATTTTATAGCTACCTATATGAAATACTTACAAGTAGGCATAACTACTCACTTGTATAATAGGTGGTGCTTTGTTTTGCTAAATATCTTGATTATACTCTGCTTCTTGTACTTTGAACTTCTGACTTTGTGTTTGTAGTATCAATTTGCTCTTAACAATTTGTACATGTATGTATAAAGCTACTAATGTGTATGGTAATAAAATACTTTTTTTCTTGTAGTATCTCCACTTGTCAGTTTTATAACTGAGAATCAAGCTTATAACAGAAATGATGATGTGACTTTGAACTGCTCTGCTCTGGGTGGACCAGACCTCTTCTACAGATGGCAAGCCAATGCTTCTTATCTTGCAGGAAAGAACTCTTCAACTTTGATGCTTAGCAACGTGGATGCTTCTGATGGTGGAGATTACACTTGTGTTGTCTTCAATTCTGCAGGCAATACTTCAGCTACCACATCTGTCTTCATCCTGCCTTACTTCACTGTCCAGCCTGATGATGCAGGCATTACTAATGGATCTAGTATTAGCTTGACCTGCCAAGCAGAAGCTTTTCCTTTTCCCAGCTATGAGTGGATACAAGTAAGAGGCTCTATAAGAAGTGACTTATCAGTTGGCTCAGAAGTATTAGTCTTTAATCCTTTATTGTTCGGAGACGAAGGTGACTATGTTTGTAATGTCACTTCAGCAGAGACAGTTATTTCATCCAATACTGTTACTTTGAGTGGTAAGTTTTTGTTGTACATTTTAATGAAATGGAAATTAATGCAGTGGAAACCACTGTTCTTTTTATGGTATTCATTCAATCCATTTATAAAGACAACTTTCTTGCTTAGTAAATGTTGTTGTTTTTAGCTTTTGAGGTAACTCCTTGAAAAATACTACATTTATTCTGTTATATCGAAAGAGCTCCACCATAAATTTTGTAACTTACTAAAGTAAAGCTATAGTCTTAATTATGCTTATAAAGAATAGTTCCTCACCCCCTAAATTCATAATGTTATATTGCCATGTTAATATACTACTATTTAGGCCCCCCTTTGTTTGCTTGGCATCTGTTGGTATAACTCTTGCTTTAATATTCTTACACTGTTTAATCTTGTTTTTATGTTGCACAAGATTTTATAGCTACCTATATGAAATACTTACAAGTAGGCATAACTACTCACTTGTATAATAGGTGGTGCTTTGTTTTGCTAAATATCTTGATTATACTCTGCTTCTTGTACTTTGAACTTCTGACTTTGTGTTTGTAGTATCAATTTGCTCTTAACAATTTGTACATGTATGTATAAAGCTACTAATGTGTATGGTAATAAAATACTTTTTTTCTTGTAGTATCTCCACTTGTCAGTTTTATAACTGAGAATCAAGCTTATAACAGAAATGATGATGTGACTTTGAACTGCTCTGCTCTGGGTGGACCAGACCTCTTCTACAGATGGCAAGCCAATGCTTCTTATCTTGCAGGAAAGAACTCTTCAACTTTGATGCTTAGCAACGTGGATGCTTCTGATGGTGGAGATTACACTTGTGTTGTCTTCAATTCTGCAGGCAATACTTCAGCTACCACATCTGTCTTCATCCTGCCTTACTTCACTGTCCAGCCTGATGATGCAGGCATTACTAATGGATCTAGTATTAGCTTGACCTGCCAAGCAGAAGCTTTTCCTTTTCCCAGCTATGAGTGGATACAAGTAAGAGGCTCTATAAGAAGTGACTTATCAGTTGGCTCAGAAGTATTAGTCTTTAATCCTTTATTGTTCGGAGACGAAGGTGACTATGTTTGTAATGTCACTTCAGCAGAGACAGTTATTTCATCCAATACTGTTACTTTGAGTGGTAAGTCAGTTTTTGTTGTACATTTTAATGAAATGGAAGTTAATGCAGTGGGAACCACTGTTCTTCTTATGGTATTTATTTCAATGCGGTTATAAAGGCAACTTTCTTGCTTAAATGTTGTTTTTAGCTTTTGAGGTAACTCCTTGAAAAATACTCCATTTATTCTGTTATATCGAAAGAGCTCCACCATTAATTTTGTAACTTACTAAAGTAAAGCTATAGTCTTAATTATGCTTTTAAAGAGTAGTTCCCCACCCCCTAAATTCATAATGTTATATTGCCATGTTAATATACTACTATTTAGGCTCCCCCTTTGTTTGCTTGGCATCTGTTGGTATAACTCTTGCTTGAATATTCTTACCCTGTTCAATCTTGTTTTTATGATGCACGAGATTTTATAGCTACCTATATGAAATACTTACAAGTAGGCATAACTACTCACTTGTATAATAGGTGGTGCTTTGTTTTGCTAATTGTCTTGATTCTGTACTTTGCTTCTTGTACTTGGAACTTCTAGCTTTGTGTGTGTAGTATCAATTTGCTCTTAACAATTTGGAAAAAGAATTTATGTATAAAGCTACTATTTTGTATTACAATAAAATACTTTATTTTTTTGTAGCATCTCCACTTGTCAGTTTTATAACTGAGGATCAAGCTTATAACAGAAATGATGATGTGACTTTGAACTGCTCTGCTCTGGGTGGACCAGACCTCTTCTACAGATGGCAAGCCAATGCTTCTTATCTTGCAGGAGAGAACTCTTCAACTTTGATGCTTAGCAATGTGGATGCTTCTGATGGTGGAGATTACACTTGTGTTGTCTTCAATTCTGCAGGCAATACTTCAGCTACCACATCTGTCTTCATCCTGCCTTACTTCACTGTCCAGCCTGATGATGCAGGCATTACTAATGGATCTAGTATTAGCTTGACCTGCCAAGCAGAAGCTTTTCCTTTTCCCAGCTATGAGTGGATACAAGTAAGAGGCTCTATAAGAAGTGACTTATCAGTTGGCTCAGAAGTATTAGTCTTTAATCCTTTATTGTTCGGAGACGAAGGTGACTATGTTTGTAATGTCACTTCAGCAGAGACAGTTATTTCATCCAATACTGTTACTTTGAGTGGTAAGTTTTTGTTGTACATTTTAATGAAATGGAAATTAATGCAGTGGAAACCACTGTTCTTTTTATGGTATTCATTCAATCCATTTATAAAGACAACTTTCTTGCTTAGTAAATGTTGTTGTTTTTAGCTTTTGAGGTAACTCCTTGAAAAATACTACATTTATTCTGTTATATCGAAAGAGCTCCACCATAAATTTTGTAACTTACTAAAGTAAAGCTATAGTCTTAATTATGCTTATAAAGAATAGTTCCCCACCCCCTAAATTCATAATGTTATATTGCCATGTTAATATACTACTATTTAGGCCCCCCCTTTATTTGCTTGGCATCTGTTTGTATAACTCTTGCTTGAATATTCTTACCCTGTTTAATCTTGTTTTTATGATGCACGAGATTTTATAGCTACCTATATGAAATACTTACAAGTAGGCATATTAACTGGTTTCTAACTATTTTTTATAACAATGGCTTCTGAAGTGTTTAGTTTGTTGTATAACTTCAATGGTTCCTTTTTGTTTATGTTCTCATACATGTAGTATCGCCACTAATAAGTTCTATAACTGAGGATCGAGCATATAACCGAGGAGATAACATCACTTTAAATTGCTCTGCTCTTGGTGGACCAACCCTCTTCTTTCGATGGCAAGTCAATAGTTCTTTTCTTGACAGTGAGAACTCTTCAACTTTGTTACTTAGCAATGTGAATTCTTCCACTGGTGGGACTTACACTTGTGTGGTGTTTGGTTTCAGTAGTGATACTAGAAATGTCTCTGTCTTTATTTCACCTTACTTCCTTGTGGAACCAGAGGACGTTACAGTATCAAACGGTTCTTCTATTGTATTGCCATGTGCTGCTGAAGCATTTCCTTTTCCTGCCTTCCAGTGGGTAAGAGTGAATGAAACTGTCAGAGATAGTTTAACAACAAGCTCTTCAGGAAGTTTACTTTTTGATCCTCTTCTCTTTGGTGATGAAGGCAGATATTTTTGTAATGTATCTTCTGGTGATTCTTCTTTGCAATCAGTAATAGCCACATTTTTTGGTAAGGCATGAACAGTCTTGTATTGTTTAGCTGAGTCAAAGTCAAGTTCAACTTCCACATCCCTATTTTATTTTTGGTAGTCTAATTTCTTTACAACCTAACCTATAGACTTTTATATGTTAGTAATTTTGACCCAAATACATTTTCATTACTTATAGTGTCTCCAGTTATCGATAATATATCTAATGACAAGACTTATAGCAGAGGAGATAATGCTACTTTGAGTTGTTCTGCACTTGGAGGACCAAATCTCTTCTTTCGATGGCAAGCCAATAGTTCTTATCTTGACGGAGAAAACTCATCTACTCTGTTACATAGCAACGTGGATGCTTCTGATGGTGGAGAGTACACTTGTGTAGTTTTTAGTAGTGGTAGCAATGTCTCTGCGAGTGTCTCTGTCTTTATTTCACCTTACTTTCTTGTGGAGCCACAAGACATGATAGGCTCAACTGGTTCTTCTGTGGAATTATTATGTGCAGCTGAAGCTTTCCCTTCTCCTAGCTATCAGTGGGTGAAACAAGATGAATCTACCAGAGAAAGCTTAACCATGAGCTCTTCTGGAAACCTTATTTTTGATCCTCTTCTTTATGGAGATGAAGGCAGATACTTTTGCAACGTTTCTTCTCATGAATCTTACTTACAATCTGATGTGGTAACTGTATTTGGTAAGGTTTACATTTTTACCTTTTACTGATTTCTCCTACATGTCATATTTCCAGTTCAATAAAAAAAATGCTGTATATACATTCATTCACATTAAGATATACCTCTTTTTATAAATGTAAAACTATGATTGTGTTTTTGTTGTTGTTTTTTTTGTTTTTGTTTTTGTTGTTTTTTGTTTAGTATCACCTGCAGGAAGTGTCCTAGTCACACCATCCTCAATCAATTCTCAGGTGGGAGGCGTAATAAATTTGTCTTGTGATGCCAGTGGAGGTCCTGACAATGCCTTCGTATGGACCAGAAGTCGTGATGAAGAAGTGGTGAGCAATCAATCAGTTGTAAACATCTCCATTAGCAACTCCATGGATGGAGGTATGTACTTGTGCAATGTCTCCAACCGTGCTGGGTTTGAAATGGATGATTCAACTATCAATGGTGAGTTCATGATTAAAATTTAAGTTATAACAATGATGTACTAATTTCTTATTCTCATAGTTTCCCCAAGTATTGATGTCCCTCCTATGAACATGAGTATTGCTACAGAGGAAAATATTACCTTGTCTTGTAATGCATCAGGATTTCCTGCACCAAACATTGTGTGGAATTATAATGGAAGTCTACTCATGAATGACCGTTTCAATGTCGTTACTGTGGAATTAGACTCTTATCGTGTTCAGTCTAGTCTCTCAGTTATTTTGGCCCACGTGTCAGATACTGGAATATATACATGTACAGCTATTAGCAATGTGGATAATAGTAGCATTAGTGAAGATGCTACACTAGTAGTGCGAGGTAATATAGCTATATTTAGTTTGCCTTTTATGCATGTATATATTCTAATAATGTATATGTGTATACTATATCTCGATAAAATAAAATTGTGTTATCTATTAGATGTTCCTCTTCAGCCAATAATTACTGGAGAATTTAATGTCACATCATCATCTATAACTTTACAGTGGGAGGAGCCATTGATAAACAATGCCCCAATACAGTATTATGAGATAACTTATACAAATCCACCATTTGCTGACGATACTACTACAGTTATTAACACCATCGATACTACTCTGGTTATTGATAATTTGTTTCCTGGATTCGAGTATGCCTTTGCAGTTGTAGCAGTCAATGAGATTAGTCGATCTAGGGCCAGCAATGAGAGATTTGTTAGAACTTTAGAAGAAGGTATTGTTATAAAAAGTATATTGAGTTATTTATGATGTGTTATGTTATTATTAGCTCCTGATGGTGCACCAGATAATTTTACTGCTGAAGCTCTCTCACCTACTAGTATACTGGTGAATTGGGAGCCACTCCCTCTTATTAATAGGAATGGTGATATAATGTATGTTATAACGTCTTCACCACTCAATAATTTTGGAGGAACTTATGAAGATATTGTAATAAATGTTAATACTACAAATTTCACTATTATGAACTTAGAAGAAAGTGTGAGATTTAATATTTCAGTGGCAGCATTCACTTCAGTGGGAGTTGGACCTAGCAGTAGTGTACTCACTTCTACTTTAGAAACAGGTATCAATTTGTGTGGTCACGACATAATTAATATGTTAGTAAAATTCTTGTTGTAGTTTAGTTTTCAGTTATGTAATAATTAACAATAATTATGCTAGAGGAATTATCACAGATAATCTTCCTAATTCAGGGGCCAAAGGCCGGTGGGAGCGAATGTGTTATTTATTATCTAGTGAAAATTCTAAGAATTGATTTGAGTTTAATAATTCGAACTGTGTAGACTATCAAATAAAGTTAGGTATTGTTTTGAGTGGGGGGAGGGAAGTCCAACGTTACCTGTTATTGAAGTGAGGGTTACCTGCTGAGGTGCAGGGCACACGAAGATACACTAATCAGGAATATGCATAGTTACCGTTGGCTTTTACTCATAAAGTTGTGTGTGGCGGAAATTTGCAGTCGCGAGTGGTAGCCAGGCACTTTGCCCAGCCACGCCTCTCCGAGGTCTTGCTGGGGGCCTGCGCGCCTCGGCCATGCCCGAGGCACGCCCTTTGTGCAGCTGTCTCTTATCATTCCCTCTTTACTGTGTCAGCTGCACATACCCCCCCCACACGCAACTACAAATTGTCACGGGTAGCCCTACGCCAACCTAGGGTACCCGGAGAAACAGCTCCCTCACTCTAAAACTCAACCCCCCTTCACTACAAATGGGGTGTGGTGGGTGGGAGCTTCTCTGTTGCGGGCCCCAGGACCATTCCTGGCGCTCGCTCTGACAGCTCTTTCATTGCTCATTTTTATTATTGATTCCAATTGATGCTCATTACACGCGGCCGGCCCCTCTTATACCGTGTCACGTGCCGGCCTCGCCCACGGCCGTTTGGCCCTTCCCCTTTTACCGCCGGTAACCTCGGTACGCTGCGCTACACCTGCCGTTACCTGCTGAGGTGCAGGGCACACGAAGATACACTAATCAGGAATATGCATAGTTACCGTTGGCTTTTACTCATAAAGTTGTGTGTGGCGGAAATTTGCAGTCGCGAGTGGTAGCCAGGCACTTTGCCCAGCCACGCCTCTCCGAGGTCTTGCTGGGGGCCTGCGCGCCTCGGCCATGCCCGAGGCACGCCCTTTGTGCAGCTGTCTCTTATCATTCCCTCTTTACTGTGTCAGCTGCACATACCCCCACAAAACCCGCCAACAAGACCCCTCGGAGAGCCCCGACTGCTCCGACCCGCACACACGCCCACCGGCCCACTAGGACTGACTGCCTCCCACCCTCGTCCACACATACCAAACTAGACAAGAGAATCAATGGCAATAAAACACTACGAATATAGTGGAACAGTAACAGACAATGTCAATAGGTCTACTTGGTCCGGCTGCTCTCCGCCGACCCGAACCTCTCAGTCCATTTCTTTGCCGAGGAGGCCTGTTTCCCTCCTTCGTCCCGAATGTATCCCCGGTATTCCCTACTCCTCCACCGGCCCAGAGCTTTAACATCGTCCTCCGAGGCTCCCCCCGCCGACGCCGCCGTAGCGGCGCCAATGCGGAAGCTGTGGCCCGAAATGTTCGCCTCGGGTAGTCCCTTCTCGACCAGTGCCCTCCTGACTTCAGCCACGAAGTCCCTCCTGGTGAGACCAGAGCCATTACCGTCCTTGAAGAAGGGTCCCGAACCCGCTCCTCTGTCCACCATGAACCTCAGCACGGCCTTGACTGGACACAAGGCGGTGTCTGTCCGATGTAGCGTCACCCAGGCGCCTTCCCTCAGCCTGTCCGTCTTGGACTCCTTTATCCTGACCCTGATCCAACGGGAACTCCTGTCACTGTCCAACTGTACGTCCTCCCATGACAAGTGAGCTCCCCGGTCGAACACCCCGGATTCCGGAGCCAGTGCCTCGCCTGCCCTGAGGCAGCCGAAAAAACACATGCAGGCAGCTGCCCACAGCATTGTTCCTCTTTGTCCCTTGGACGTCCAGACGTCCAGCATTGCTCTCATGTGGATCTTTCTCACCGGCTCCCTCGCGTGGCACCTGTTGCCCCCCACGGCCTCCAGCCGAGCCAGACCCTTCTTCAACTGGGTCAGCCTGTCCATCTCACTCCAATCCGGTGCCCTCATGCCAGCCTTGATCTGGGCCATGCGGAGACCTGCCAGGTGATACTTCACTGTTCCCTTTTTCATCCCTTGCTTGGCTAGCAGCGCCACGTAAGCAAGGGCCTTGTCCTCCGTCACCGGCAGCGGCTCCTCCCCCAGATCCTTGCACCAGGCCGAGTACTTACCCCACGCCGAGGCGTACCGCCTCTGCGTGAGGGGCGCTATTGATGCGTCGATAGCAGCCTCCACAACTTGCTCCACTCCTGCTCTGACCACGATTGATTCGCCCTGGACAGCACCTCCAGGAGCTCCCTCGGTACCTCCACCGGCTCCGACCTCCGTACCTGCATGGTGGAAAGAGCGCTGTCTAATCTGTCCCTAGACAGGTCGTCTGCCACCCCGTTGTCCACCCCCCTGATGTGCACCACCTTCACTGACACCGAGAGGGCGGCCTCCACGCACGCCAGGCACCGTAGCAGGTGCATGGACCACTTCTCCTTGCACGTTCCCGACCCGACGGCCGCCACCACCGACATGTTGTCGCACTTGGCCGTCGCCGCTCTTCCTTTCCATCGAGGTCCCCAGACCGCCGCTGCCACTACGATCGGCAGCAACTCCTTGGGCATGATGCTCCACTCCGCAGAACCCGGCAGGTCCTCCCAACGCAGTTGGAACCATTCCCCCTGCCAGGTTGCTCCGCACCCCCAGGTCCCGGATGCGTCCGAGTACATCACCTCCTGGGGGCTTCCGTCCGTTACCACTGTCTTCATGAGCGAGGTCCCGTTCCACCTCGACCCGAACTGGTACCACCATTCAATGTCGGCCCTCGCCTCCACGTTGAGTCTCACTCTCCGCTCTCCACGCTTCACGGTGGATAGCAAGTCCTGGAGCCTCCTCTTGAACGACCTGCCTGGCCGCACCGCCTTGCATGCGTGGTTGAGGGACCCCACCAGCGACTCCAAGTCCCTCCTCTTGCACGATTTCATTCCCCTCCATCTCGCCAGGAGGTTGTTTAACTCTGACAATTTCTCCTGAGGCAGCCTCACCTCCAGCTTGACCGAGTCTACCTCTATTCCCAGGAAGGTCAGCACCGTGCTGGGTCCCTCCTCCTTGTTCGGGTCCAGCGGCATGCCCAACCTCAGGCACGTCTCCTTGAACACTTCCATGGTCCTCCTGCACTCGTCGGTGCCTCTGCGCCCCACCGCCACGAAGTCATCGATGTAATGCCGGAGCCACACCGCACCTCGCTCCGTGGCGATCCACTCAATGGCGTCACCCAGGGCCGTGAACAACAGCGGAGCCGACCTCAGGCCGAACGGGAGGGTGCCGTCCACGAAGGTCTTGCCTTCCCACCTCATTCCCAACAACCACCTGTCCCTCGGGTGGACGGGAACGTTCCTGTAGGCTGCCTTGACGTCGGCTTTGGCCAGCAAGGCACCCTCCCCCAGCTCCTGAACTCTACTCACCACGTCGTCCAGGGACATGTACCTCACACTAGACAGGTCCTTGTCAATGCCGTCGTTGACGCTGTGGCACTCCGGCGCGGACAGGTCCACTATCAACCTCCACCTGCCCGGTCGGCCCTTCATGGGAATCACTCCAACCGGCGAGCACTGCACTCCCACGGTGCTCACTTCCCATATCCTCCTTTCCCGCACCTCCGTCTCCAGGTACTCTTTGATAACTTGGCCCCGCTGCGAGGCTTCGTACATTGTTCCACGTCTCTCTTTCAGCACGGCCTTGCTTTGGTCGTGACCCAGACGGAACCCTTCTCTGACGCCTCTGGCCAGGAACTCCACCCACTCCTTGTCCGGGTGCTCCCTCAGATCCTTTTCCCACTGTTGCCACACCAGCGGAGTGACCACCTCCTCCGCTCCAGGCAGCACCTTGCTGCTCGGGCCCTCGGATCTCCTTTCCAGATCCACCAGTTGGCTCGTGTAACAGTACCCTGCAAAAGTGACCACCCCCGTCAGCTTTTGCCCACTGACACACCCTGCCGCCTTAACTACGTGAGTGCATGTGTGTCCCTACCACCCACTACCGCTGCCCTCCCCCCTAAGTACCCACAACCCACACCACCGTCTAGAGCTACGCGACCCACATGCACCCACACTCGCTCACTTCACCACAGGTACGCCCACTATTTACTATCTAACCCGTCCCCGCCCAAATTCAGGGAAAACGTTGATCAAAACAATTCATCAGTACATGCCCGACAATTGGGATACAGACAAAATCAGTACATGATCCTGGCTAGCTAACTAGGACGAGCTAGCTCTGTCCTTCCCGAGTCCAGCGCGAGAGCACTGGTAGACCGGGTGCTCCCCTCCACACTTTCTGCACACGTGCTGGAATTTGCATTTAGCTCCGTAGGAGCACTTGTCCGCTTCACTGTTGTACTTAAAACAGTGTCTCGATCCTTTGTCCCCTTCGGCCCTCCTGCCGGACACTCCTCCGCCACCGACCGAACGTCTCGAGTCCCCTCTCGACTCCTCTCTCGGCTCGTTCGCGGTGTGGACCACGTCCAGCAACAGCGACAGGTTCTCGACCTCCCACTGGACGTCACTCTTGCCTGCCGCCTCCTGCCGGAACCTCCGGTCGTACCTGGCCACCTGACCCCATCGGTACCTTCTGGCCAACTTAAAAATGGATTCGCGGTAGGCCGCCAGCGGCACCCACATCTCGGGCTTGCTGGAGGCCCACGCCACCTGGAACAGGGTGAAGCAGGTGCTCCACCCTGACAGATCTGGAACTTCCTTGGGCGGTTTCCTTTTGCCGCCTCCGTTCTCGCCACCTTCTCCTGGACTGGCCCTCCAGTCCCCAGCCTCTCCCGGGCCGTCATCGAACACCGGGAAAAACGCAAAATCCACAAATGCTCCATCCTGGATCCTTTCCACCACCGTCGCCGGTAAGGGAGCCACATTTTTTACCAGGTGAACCACTTTAGACCCCTTCTTGTCGGCGCTCCCTCCTGCCTTGGACCCCTTCAGTCCGTCCAAAAGTTCCTGTACCAGAGGGTTCCCCCCTCCCACGACACTGGCAGTTGACTCCACCGCCCCTTTCCTTTTGGCAGCCGCCGCCAGGTCCGCCACCTCCTCTGTGATCACACACACAGAAGCAGAATAAAATGTCAAACATGGCCCACCCGAGTGGCCTTCCCTTTCATGAACGACCGTGTCCCCCATACCTGTGCCCCACACATTCCGAGCCCACTCGACAGGCACCCCACCACGGGTGCGCTGTCCTCTTTGCTCGTCCTTGCACTAACAGCCGGGAACCCGTAGGCCCCTGCGCCCCGTCCCCACAGAACCTTTGTTACCACCAACGGGCCGACCCAGCGATCCATCCCACGCTGGGTCCCCACACCTCGTTTCCTGGACCCCTTGGTCCCCAACAAACCTGAGACTGACCCAGCGGAAACAACCACTGCTGGGTCACCATCAATCTACCACGGCATCCTCCCCAGTTCGGACCTCCGACCTGGGCCATTGCCGACATAATAACTCCTGGCCGAGGCGCTCCAGGTGTCTAAACACCCGCGCCTCGATCCCCACTTGGGCCCCTTGGTCCCTGGACCTACTGGTCCCCACCAATATAGGGTGACTCTCCCGGCAGAATCATCCACCACCGGGAGACCATCACCCACCACGGCATTCCCAGGGCGGACCACCGCCCCGAGCCAATGCCAACCATTGCGTGCTAGCTAGTGACTAGTGCGACCTACCCCCCCTGTACCCTATCTAGATCTACACGGAAGTCCAGAGCGCCCTTCCACAGGAGCGACTCCCTTCCCCTACCAGGCCCCCCTTTCACGTTGCTCACCACCCGGCGACTCGGTCCAGGCCCACCATTAACCATTCCGTGACACTTCCACCACGCCTACACCGGCGGGTCCCACAAGTCACGCCTCGGCCCCTACAGTGCGGACCTCCGACACTGCCCAACGGCCGCTCCTATCCTAACTACCAGCTACAGATGTCCCATGTACATGCAACCTACCCTGACCCACTGAACGTCCCCCTGGGCTGGGCCCACGTTCCTTACCACCAGGCCGCCTGGGTACCACCCCGGCCAACCATCCTTAATGCAGGTACCCAAGATGACTTCTTATCACTAACGCCCTCTATGGCCACTGCTAACACTCACCCACTGGGCGCCCATACAAAGTCCACTGATCTCGTCACGCACAACCATAGTGCGGAAGTGAGCGTCAGGAACGTTTGCCCTTGGCTAACCAGTCTACCAGCCCCACGTTCCTGTTCACAGACCACTCCGCTCACCCCCTCACTGACGTGCCAAAAACAAAAACAAAAAAAAAACTCCACTTCATACTCCAATCCCCCCCCCCAGGACATACCCTTTCTCTCTGGCAACCTCTCATTGAATAACTTGAACAGAGCTGTCACCTGCTCCGTTAACCTTCCAATCCCCCTGGTATTCTTTTCCACCGCCGAGCTACCTCCCTCCACTACGTCGTCGACCTCGCCGACGTCCGACTCCTCACTCACTACACTGTCCTCCTTCCTCCGCTTAGGAACCGGAGAAGCTTCTCTGTTGCGGGCCCCAGGACCATTCCTGGCGCTCGCTCTGACAGCTCTTTCATTGCTCATTTTTATTATTGATTCCAATTGATGCTCATTACACGCGGCCGGCCCCTCTTATACCGTGTCACGTGCCGGCCTCGCCCACGGCCGTTTGGCCCTTCCCCTTTTACCGCCGGTAACCTCGGTACGCTGCGCTACACCTGCCGTCACCTAAACTGCTGTGATAGGAAGTTTTGGTTTTATTTCTGCCACCTTAAAAAACTGTAGTGATAGAGCTGTGATATCCAGTGAGGTTCACAATATATTGCTTGAAACCAAGGATACTGCTTGCAATGCTCCTTTATTTTGGAAGACGGTAATTTTTTCCTGAAGGAGGTGACAGCAGCGATACTATGTAAAATTTGAATTATTAAAACCTGCCAAATAATCTTCATGCTACATTAGTTTTGGTATATGATTGCATTGTTATAATTTCAGCGCCATCTAGTTCTCCAGTTAATGTCACTGCCATGGCTTCCTCATCCACAACTATTGAAGTGAGGTGGAGTGAAGTTGAGCCTATAAACCAAAATGGAATCATCACCTCTTATGAAGTAGAATACACTCCTTTGAACGACTTTGATGGACAAATTTCATCTAATTCTACATTAGTAAATGGATCTGTATTCATTGTTTCTTTAGAAAATTTAGAGGAATATGTCAACTACAGTATAACAGTGAGAGCTTTCACAAGGGAAGGTTCTGGACCTGCAAGTGATAACATTACTGTTCTCACTCTTCAAGCTGGTCAGTTAACTTTTTTCTTCTTGTTTCTACCCTGTTTTAAGTGAGAATTATAGGTTACTAATTTGACAGAGTAATAATTTTGTCGACTTAACAATTTATACATAATTAACCTTTGCTGTTCGCTATTATATTTTATTGATATCTTCTGTAAAAAGCATTGTTTGTATTGAGTTTGATTTTGCATGTTTGTTAACATGTAGTGTGAATGAGCTGTAAGATGTTAATGTATTTTTTTGTGTTATACTTTCAATAACCAGTGTGGCACACTCACACGAATATTTTTAATAATATAATTAAAGTTTATATAATATTTATTTAGCTCCTTCTGGTCCTCCTACTAATGTAGAAGTTACTGTCATATCTGCTACATCTATAAATGTGACATGGAATGAAGTTGCTCCCATAGATCAGAATGGAGTTATTACTATGTATGAAGTGATGTATACACCTTTAGAAGATTTTGGGGGACAGATTTCCGCAAACACAACAAATGTGTCAGGATTAGAGCAGTCTGTATTTCTGAACTATCTACAAGAATATGTGAACTACACCATTACTGTCAGAGCCTACACTCAAGAAGGTCCTGGTCTTAGTAGTAGTGAGATGACTGTACTTACCTCTGAAGCAGGTAAAATTCTCAGCTGCACTTTGTTGAATTTTATTTCCTTTTATTGTTTTGTTTGTCAGGCCATGTCAGACTTTTTTGTAATTGTTTGGGGAACAAACGACTGACGGGTGGGTAGCATACAATGATTCCATTAAAAATCATAATACTTCGAATATTTCTAAGTTGTTTATCACATTTAGAGTAAATGAAGCATAGTCCAAATGCTCTCCTTTCCCGAAGTTAATTTTAAATTGGAGGTAGTTCCATAGTATATATCTAATGATTATTTCTGTCCTTATAGCATTTAGCTTCTCTTTAATTTACACCTTGAGCCATGTAATATCCTAATAGCCATTTGGAAAAAAAAATTATTTTGAGTGTAATTTTTTTTGGATATTTTAAGAAGTAGTATGATCTAACTATAATAAACTAGATAACTGTGGGCAATTTGTTTTATTATGTAGCTCCATCCAGTCCACCATCTGAAGTACGCCTACAGGCCTTATCTCCTACATCAATAAATGTGACATGGATGGAAGTTCCTCTAATGGAACAAAATGGAGTCATTACTGCTTATGAAGTCTTTTATTTACCTTTAAACAATTTCAGTGGACTGATCTCATCTAATTCCACAAGTGTGTCTGGATCAGAACTTTCTGTGACTTTACTAAATTTAGAAGAATATGTTAACTATAGTGTTTCTGTGAGAGCATTCACTAGTATTGGTCCTGGACCTTTCAGTGAAGAGGAAATTGAGCTCACTTTAGAAGCTGGTGAGGTTGCCACATTTCTTAATATGCAACTTGTAATCTGTAAACAAAATATAATAATAGTGATAATTTCAAATAGCTACAATTTTTTTTATTTGACTAACTTTTTCCTCTTGAGGATTTGTTCAGCATTCACAAGTATTGCTCAATAATTCTCTTCCATTTCTGATGTGCATGTTTGCATTTACGATTATGTAGTCCAGATTTATGCAATAATTAGCACTGACTATAATATTACTATCAGTGTATTTGATATAAATCTTGTACAACAAAATTATTTTCTTATTTTTGTTGTAGCTCCTTCTAATTCTCCAACTGATGTCAGAGCCATGGCTTCATCTTCTACTTCTATTCTTGTGACATCGAGTGAAGTTCCTTCCATAGATCAAAATGGTGTTATTAATACATATGAGATAATGTACTCTCAATTGAATGATCGGCAGGAAGTAGTGTTTACCAATATTACCAATTATACCTCTGCATCTGACTTGTCAGTTACTTTACAATATTTACAGGAGTTTGTGAATTACAATATCTCGGTGCGTGCTTACACCACTGTGGGCCCTGGTCCGTTTAGTGGCACAGTTATGGAATTGACATCTGTAGATAGTAAGTGTGTGCTTGCTTCTTTTTTTTCTTCTTTTATATATATAAGAAAGCTGAAAAGTCTTATCACTATGTAGTGTTTTTTCCTCCCACTGCATGTTTGATACTTTCACACATTGCTTATCTTATATCTTGTTTATGCTTATAGCTGTATGCACCTAGAGACAGGATATTAAGTATGAGGTTCTTTATAATTTGTGAATCAATTAAACCATTAGCTCCAGGTGCTGCTCCGGGAAACTTATCAGTCATGCCTATATCTGCTACTATTGTATCTGTACAATGGGAGGCTGTGGAAAGAATTGAAAGAAATGGAGAAATTATTGTTTATGAAATTACATACACTCCTCAACAAACATTTGGTGGAAGTATTGGTGAAGAAGCCAAGAATGTTTCAGGATCTGAGCTTTCAACAAACATCACAGGACTACAGGAATTTTTGAACTATTCTATTTCTATCAGAGCTTACACAAGTATTGGTGCTGGGCCAGACAGTGATGTAGTAATGATTAGGACACTACCAAGTGGTATGTTTGGATGGTTTATTTTTATAATGTGTCAAGTTATTATGGTTAAATTAAGTGGAAAAATAATTAATTATTAGACTATAACTTTCAACCAGAATGAAGAATGAAACAAAATCCTGTGTGCCTCAGGGACACAACTTAGATTATAGTTTATGTAGTAGTGTTTGGCAAGTGAGCATGAATTTGTAGTACATTGGATGTCAGGTTACGCTGACAGGAACAAAGTTGGCAAGCTATCTAAATTTCTAAGCATGTACTGATTATTATATATTATTAACAGCTACCTATGATTTCAGCTCTACGGTTAATGTTTTCCCACCTTTTAAATTTTGCTGTAGATTGAAAGCACCAGCAATATCTGAAAACTCCTCACATATCACACACACAATTTACCGAGCTTCTATAATTCTTGATTTTAAAAGCTACTGAAAACTTGGCTAATTATCTTCACGAGTTCTTATTTGGAAGAGCTATCTACAAATTAGCTTTGAATCAGCCTGCAATTAGAATCTTATTGGATACTGTTTAGAGTGAATACCTGGGTAACCTTAGGATATTCTATTTAGCTAGACTTATTGTGTGAAGACATCAATGACTTCAATTACCTTTGCATTCTCACTGCCACTATGATTATTATTTATCTATCATTGGTACAGCTCCTTCTAGTCCCCCAGTCAATGTACATGCTGAAGTTAATTCATCCACTATCATAATCGCCTTCTGGGAGGAAGTTCCTCCAATAGAACGGAATGGAATCATCAATATGTATGAAGTCATGTACACACCATTACAAACATTTAATGGAAGCATTGGGCCCATAGTTGCTAATGTCTCAGCTGCTCAACTATCTGTGGCATTGAGAGATCTTGAAGAGTTTGTTAATTATTCCATTGGAGTACGTGCCATCAATACTGAAGGATCTAGTAATTTTAGTGATGTTGTCACTGTGCAAACCTTTGAAAGTGGTGAGTAAAACTGTCTATGAACCACATACCAATATATTTATGTGTGATTCTCTATTCAGTTCCAAATGGTTCTCCTACAATCACCAACATTTCTGTACTGACCATAAGATCTGTCTTTGTGCAGTGGAGTGAAGTTTCATTAATACTTCAAAATGGAATCATATCAGAATATACAGTGTTTTTTATACCCAATGTTACAGCAAATCAACCTAATGTAACACAGAGAACAAGTAACCTAAGCATATCAGTAGAAGGTCTTGCGCCCAGCACTGTGTACAATGTAACCGTAACTGCATCTACTAGAATTGGTCCTGGTCCCTCTAGTACACCTATGGAAGTTGGAACACCTGCTGATGGTGAGCTACATACTATTATATTCATATGTGTATTGGGTGTGACTACTAATATGTTCACTTTATGAAGAACCTGGACCAGTACCCATACCCCCTGAAATTCCCTCAAGTGATATCACCGCAACTTCTGTCACTCTAAGATGGGAACCTCCTCCTATGCCTAATGGTGAGATCATAAGTTATAATGTAGAACTGGCTGTCCTTACTCCTACCACAAGTTCTACATCGAGAAGGAAAAGGCAAACAGCCACATCAATACCTGAAAGATGTATTCCAGGAGGCCCTAATAGGAGTATTGCAGTCGATGCTTCACAAACATCCTTGAGTGTAAATAACACAGGTAAAGAATTAAACATTCTTCCAATACTTTACTGAAATTAATTATAACTTGCTTTCATTTTATTATTATTACTTTGTAATTATTTGCTATTATTTTGTTACTGTTATTGGTGAGCAAGTCACTATTGGATCTCAACATATGGAATTTATTTTACTTTATGATATGGAATTAATATTTTCCATCTTATTCTGGATGATTCCTTACAAAAGTGCTTGTCTTTTTCTTGCCAATTTTGGAAGTAAAATAGGGACTAGGGTTTGCTAGTGATTTTTTTTTGTATGGGACTAGGTTGGCTAGTAATTATTTTTTATTTGGGGAGGCACTAAGTATAATGGCACATTCCTTTTAAATTTTTGATCATATTTTGTAAATTTCATTGCTGGGCTAGTTCTGTTACCTTTGTACGATTATGTTATAACAATATTGTTATTGCTTTTGTTTTTTTGTAGCGCCATTTACTTTATACCAGTTTCGAGTTCAGGCATCAACTAATGTAGGACCCGGAGAGTTTTCTTCTCCTAGGAACTTCACTACTCCAGAAGGAGGTATTATAACTATTCGATAAATGACATAATAATGGGCTATCAATGCATGAAAAACAAACTTTTGGATTGCTATGTCAACAAAAGTGATTGTTCATCAGCTATTGTATTCTGGTTCAATCTTATGGCACAATATAGTATTGCTGAGTACAGTTTGTCACAGACTATTTCCAATCCAAATTATCTTTTCACTCTTAACAGCAGAAAATTTATAACTTTAGCAACAGAACTTATAAAGCCGCATGGCTATAAGTGTAACTTAGTATTTTAACTATATGTTTGGAAAGGCAGATAAGCATTTCTTCTTACAATAGTACAATTTTATCTGCCATAAAACAGTTCCTGATGTTAGAGCAATCGGGCTGAGGTTTTTACTGGTAGAAATCTAACTGTAGCTGGCGAAAGATTCATGAATTGTGGCTGGGGTAGTATGCCAGGCGGAATTTTAGTTCCCCAGCTTGATGAATGCAAATCAGATTTAGCATTAAACCCGCAATGTAGGAGCTTTCTCCATAGATGTCCAGAAACGCCGTAAATTGTCCATCCCATCCCACAGTCCCATGGGACAGTGGGACATTCCATGGGATGTCCACCTGTCCCTCTACAGATGCGTGTGTGTCCCACTGTCCATCCCATCCCATGGTCCCATCGGACAGTGGGATTGTCCATCGCATCCCACAGTCCCATGGGACAGTGGGCATTCCATGGGATGTCCACCTGTCCCTTTACAGATGCGCGTGTGTCCCACTGTCCATCCCATCCCATGGTCCCATAGGACAGTGGGACATTCCATGGGATGTCCACATGTCCCGCTTACAGATACTCCCACTGTTCATTCCATTCCACGATCCCATGAAAGTATTGTCACAATGAACACTTAGAGTCAAGCTAGAGCGCACACGCGAAGCGCGTGGCGCGATTAGCGTTAGATTAGCGGAACGCCAAAGGCGCGACGACACACTTTGACAAGCCGACTGAGCAAAGCGAAGGAGGTGTCATGCTAGGTTTAATACGCAAGAAAGGGTAATTGCTGGCAAGGTTACAAGTATATTAATGATATAAATATTAATAAAAACTACTCATGCTAGGTTTAATACGCAAGAAAGGGTAATTGCTGACAAGGTTACAAGTATATTAATGATATAAATATTAATAAAAACTACTCATTATCAGTACAAATGTTACACGCAATCTATTTCACAGACCCATGGGACCGTGGGATGGGATGGACAGTAAGATATTCATGTGCCAGTGAGAGGGACAGGTGGACATTCCGTGTTATGTCCCACGACCCCATGGGACCGTGGGATGGGATGGACAGTAGGACACATGCATCTGTAGAGGGACAGGTGGACATCCCGTGGAATGTCCCACGATCCCATGGGACCGTGGGATGAGATGGACAGTAGGACACATGCATCTGTAGAGGGACAGGTGGACATCCCGTGGAAAGTCCCATGGGGCTGTGGGATAGGATGGACAATCCCATGTAATCCCATGATCCCATGGGACCGTGGGATGGGATGGACAATTTACGGCATTTCTGGACAGCCCTCGCTTTCTTAGATGGAGAATAGTAGTAAATTGGAAAGCGTGACCTTTATGTATGTGTGTGTGTGTGGGTGTTGTGGTTGTTTGGTCAAAACAGTCAAGGATAATATGTACGTTGGAAAATGACAGAAAATGACATTGTTCCTTTATAGCTGCGAAAATGAATGGTACTTACTGTATCTGAAGTTCCAGTGCCACAAGTATCATGCTTCTTTATACTTTTTATCTTTAGTTAAGCCTTTTTGTTCAAGTACTTAAAGTCAGGTAACACAGCTTATAGTGATAGACCTGCAATCAGTTGAGGGCAGCCCATATTTTTGTGAGCATGCCGTCTAGATTAGTCTCAGATTGAGAATTATGAGTTAGGTAACCTTGTGGAGCTATTGCTTATAAGGGATGATAAGTGTGTGTTGTTGTTGTTTTTGTTGTTGTTGTTGTTGGTTTTTTATTTTTTGTGGGTTTTTGCATCCTAGTTAATAGTTTTTTATTGATGTATTTTGTGTGTAATTCAAGTGTGTGTAATGACATTAAATTTATTTATTCGCATATAGCCCCAGATCCTGTTAGAAGTCTCAGTGCAATTACTACTAGTTCGTCCATAGACGTATCTTGGGATGTTCCTCTTTGTCCTTATGGGGTTATTACTGGATATAATTTGTATTATAGAGAAGGAAACATTGTACAAACTGGAACTATTGTAGTGGATGACACTTACTCAAGACTTTTTATATCGTCGTCGTCGTCATCACCTACATCGCAAAAAATATCGAACCTTCCACCTTTCAGAAATTATACCATTATTGTTAGAGCAATGGTGGGGAATAATGATGGTGAAATTAGGGAGGAGATAATAAGAAGGACTCTCAGCGATAAAGGAAGTATGCCCACTCTGGAAACTGGAGTAGCAACTAGTCAACCACACACTAGAACACAAGTAACATATCTAATTCCAGACCCAAGACAGATAAATACTGGTGTGGTCATGTAAGTGCTGACGTTTTGTTAGGATTTACATTTTCATGAAAAGATGTCATTTTTGTAGATTCTGTACAGTTGTGGTGGTGGAAGGATCGCTCAGTGGACTTAATACTTATGATAATGCACTGCCATATGCACCAGATGCAGTCTACTACATCACAGCTGCTTGGGGAGAGAATGACATTTCTGCTGGTAGAGTTCCAAGAGAGATACTCATAGGAAATAATCAAGTTTACCGTGTGGTTTTCAGTGGTACTCCAGTTGAATACAAAAATGAACCATTAAAAGCTGGAACACAGTATAACTTCTTCACTAGATATGACATTAGAAATGAAGCAAATAATGATCAAGTAAGAGTGTCATTTCATAACAAAACAATTGATATGATATAATAATAATATTAGCCATTTAGGGTGTACTCAAGTTCGATAGTCATAAAAACTCAGCAAGTTTGTAAGTTTTGATCAAATTAATTGCATGTATATGTTATACTGACACTTGTGTATAAGCTATAGCTTCTAGTGGTCCTAATGGAGTGGTGATTGGACTCGTAGTACTTGGAGTACTTTTTGGACTGGTGGTAGTTGGAGGTATTTTGGTTACATTGTGCAAAGTGTTGAGATCTTTAAGCAACTCGATCAATAAAAGACATGACAATCCTCAGTAAGAATGTTGCAACTTAAGCTAATAATTAGTTGTACAGATACATTTTCCACAATGTTACATGGTGTATTACATAATAGCTAATATATAAAAAATATATATGAAATTTGAAAAAAAAAATTCCTTTTTGTAATCAATTAATGGCTTAAAAATTCTTGTCTTTAAAATCGGAGTACAAGTTTGTTTTAATTTTGGCTATGTTCAGTTAGTATAATAATTTGAAAACTGATAGCTAGCTACTATTATATAAAATTCCATCACAAGTTGAGATGTACAACAATTATTATTAAATTGTGTAAATTTGCTTACAAGTGAATAATGTAATCATATAATATTTCAGTAACATTAATTAACGTTCAAACTGATTTCCAGACAGATGGAATTACTTTAAAATACTTTGTTTTTCTTTTGAGGTTAATCCACTCCAAACCACTCAACACTAACCAGCAAACTGAAGTGGATTATGAAAATGTTGATCAGATTAAGCTACAACCAGTGCTCTATGAAGAAGTCATCACAACAGAGTCTTGTCCAGCCTATGCCAGCACTAAATTCATTCAGCCTGAGACACTCAATGACACGGAAAACCAATATGAAGAAGTGAATCATTAATTGAAAAAGTAAACATATTCTAGTTTGTTTTGATAAATAGTTTCTGCGATAATAGTTTTATAATATAATTGTTGTAGTAAATAACCTTTTTTATCATACTTTGTTACTTTGATTTATGATTGACAATAATACAGTGAGTGAAACAATTAGACTGACTCTTAAAACAACAAAATATTATACTAGTGACTTGCTGCATCACAAATAGTAAGCGAACTGGTCTGCATGAAATTTTAATGCCAGCCACATATTGTTAGTTTAATTTTCTTTTTTTAATATATTTATGCTATTCTTTAGCAACACACAACACTTTTACATACACCTACAAACGTTTCACTGGATATACCCACAGACTTACTTTATACTTTTCGTGACTTGACTTGTCAAAATTTGATTTGTAGGGGTAAGCAATCGAATTTCCGGGGAAGGTAAGGAAAAATTGATAAACCAAAGGATTCTGCTTAAATAAGCTAGCCACGTTTACAAGTTACGCTCTGTTGGAAATGCTCTATTTTACTAGAACTCTAGTAGTGCAGCGGCATAGCATCAATTCAAGAATTATGCATTTTGTGATAGAAGCATGAAATTTGGTATGCATGTAGACCTTGCTATTCTAAACACATTCAGATATGGAGCCACTTGCAACACATTCTGATTGTATAGTTACAAGCATAAGAATAAGATACTTATTTTTGTCAGGTGTTACTTGGTGTTAATTGAAATTTAGAGTGTGAGTTTGCACTTCAGTCTCAAAAGGAGAGCACTACTGTACATGTGCTTAACAGTATGGCTAAACTGTGCAAGCATGTTGACATTGAAAAGTGTACTGCCCTGAAGCCACAAGCACAAATAGACTGGGAGAAGTGTTGCTTGTGCCAAGAAGAAAGAGCAGAACCATTACAGTGTCCAGCAGAATAAAAAAGACAAGATGCAGGTGCTGGATATAAATCACTTGGCAATAAATTACAGGAATTCAGTGAGCTTGGTGAACTAGATGAATCTGTAGACCTGGGAAGATTGGATGAAGGTGATGGGATCTGATTAATCATAGAGCTAAGTGGCACAAACTGTGCGGATGAAATATAACAATATGAAATTGCAAAGAGTGAAGAGGAAACTTTCTGAAGAACCTGGTTCCAGTGCAGCAACACCTCCAAAACGAACTAGATCTAATGTATCATCTTGCAAGGTCCTTACTAAAACCCGGGACGGGACGGGACGGGACGGGACGGGACGGCTACTAAAACGCGGGACGGGACGGGACGGAATCTATAATAATAGCTATGTACTGCGCATGCCATAGTGGTCCACCACCATCCCGACAGAGATTAACACCGCTGTGTGTTGCTGTTCCTTGTCCACCGCTGTGTGTTGCTGTTCCAATATGGCTTCTGATTCTGCACATCCTGAAGGCATTCTATTTGTTCAGCAGGATATTTCCATTCAGGAAGCTATAACCGACAGAGATTAACACCGCTGTGTGTTGCTGTTCCTATATGGCTTCTGATTCTGCACATCCTGAAGGCATTCTATTTGTTCAGCAGGATATTTCCATTCAGGAAGCTATAACCGACAGAGATTAACACCGCTGTGTGTTGCTGTTCCTTGTCCACCGCTGTGTGTTGCTGTTCCTATATGGCTTCTGATTCTGCACATCCTGAAGGCATTCTATTTGTTCAGCAGGATATTTCCATTCAGGAAGCTATAAGTATTTTGGAAAACCCACCTCTTCAAAAGGCTATATCTTCACCTCCTTCCAAGCCCAAAGGAAGCCAGGCATTTCTTTATGTAGCAAAGAGTCCTGCTAAAGAAGGTATGTAGTGGGTTGTAATGTATTAGAAGACCTATAAATAGAGCAAAATTTAAGCGTGACATAACATATTTAGCAACTTGGAAATTTTTTCTTAGTTGTAATATACAAGAAGACATAAATAGGGCAAAAAATTAAGCATGACATAACATATTTAGCAACTTGGAAGTTTATTCTTAAAAAATCCAAGTTTTATGTGTTGTTTAATGTGTGTTCGTGTCTGAAGATTGTTTGGGTAAATTTTAGAGAGTTACTATGTAAAGTGAAGTGTGTAATTAGGAAAAATAGCAGGCACCAGTATCAATTTCACAGTATCCTTACCCTAAATTTATCAATGAAACAAGCATCTTTTGATCTATTCAAGTCCAATGAATCCCTTAATCTATTCATAAACTAGTATTACTCAGCGACATAGTACTCTTGATCTATTCATCATCCCCACAAAACAGCACTAATCACTTATGGCATCTCAAAAAAATCATTGCCTATCAAGCACAGTGCAGTAAATAATTTAATCTATACAAAGAGTATGTTTTGCTTTTTGGCTAATTTGTGTATCTCAGATATTACTTTCGTATTCCCTCAGTAAAAAAAAAAGAAGCCAATATAACAGTGCCTGAATCATTGATGACACTGCTGATTGATTAGTGGGGGTATCAATGGTATGGCCTATCCTGGGGTCTATTATTTTCAAAATTTGGCACATATGATTTACTATTTATAGCTTGCACCCCAATATTTTCTTCAGAATCTTCTTCACAAATGTATGTACATTAGTTTACAATCAACAGCTGCTTCCCTTGTACTACATTTTTTGTTTAACCAATAGAATCTCTCCAGCTCCTGCTTTATTTTAACTATCCCATAAGTAAGGATCAATTTTTGGTTTTCATGCTACTAAAAGTGTTACCTTCTAAATGATGACAGCATTATACACCCAATATACTCTTATGCATGCATTTTTAACTTCCCCTAATTTTCAGATGATTGGAGATGTGATCAGTACAGATGGAAAAATCAAGGAGTTACAAAGTTGCCAAGAGGAAAGTGTATCGTTCGAAAATTGTATTTCGTGGCAGATACAGAAAATGGCATAAACAAAGATTTTCAGAGAAATGCCTATCAGTTGATCGGTATGAAAATAAAGTGTATATTGAATTTGATTTACTGTTTGATATATTGTGATGAGTATTTTAGTAACTATATTATATATTAGGCTGGAATCAGTTTATTTGTATGTTTATTGTTTGGTAAATTGGGAAAATTATTACTTATAATTTATTAGACCAAGCAGTATTGGTTCTTTCTTTCAATCTTTTATTTTAAGAGATGTTTTATGATTGAATTTCATTACAATTGGTTGCTGCACTAGGTCAAAATGACAGTGAAGGATACTTTACTTCTCCTTCAGATTCCCAACATATACTAAAAAATATTATCTCCAGATTACTTACACAACAAACATAATATATATTTTTATTTTAATAGGAAGAAAGGATATCACTTTAATTCATTATATGGGCAACGACAGCATAATGAATGATTTTTCACACCGAAATTCTACAGAGAGCCAAAAATCATTCTTCCGCACCTGTCCTTCGTACATGAAAACATGTGAAAGTCTCGTTAATGAGAAGAAGCCTAATGTTGTTTATAAAAAAGAAATAGCAAACAAATGTTGCAGCCCTAAATTGGCACCTGTGATGACACCGAGAAATCTGAAACAATTACGAAACTTGAGATTTAAAGCACTAAATTCTAGCTGACTATCTCGGGATTCCTTATATAATCTTCATGAGATTGCTTATGATCTTCCTAATTTTGTTTGGAAAATCACTACATTTCCCGATTTAATATGCATTTGTGGTCTGGATGAGCTCACAGAGGATATAAATGCACTTCTTATGCTTCCAAACACATTTCAACTGTTGTCTTACGACACAACATTTCAATTGGGAGATTTTTATGTTTCACCTCTCATTGTCCGCTATGGCATATTTGATCAAAAACCTTGTGTTCCTGTTGCTTATATGATACATGAACGCAAGTATGGTGCTACACATCAAGAAATGTTGAAAGAATGCATTAAAAAAATTACAGCATTGAAGAAATCAAGTTTACCCATTGTTGTGGACAAGGAAAGGGCAATTATTAATGCAATTCAAACTGAACTGCCACACATGTCTTTGTTGCTATGCTGGAACCATTTGTTTCGAGACATTCGTATGTGGTGTCATAAACATGGGGCACCATCGTCTGATATAGCAGTTTACATTGCAGATATCAAAAGACTCTTTCATTCGAATAATGCTGCTGATTACGACAAGCTATGGAAAAGCCTTAAGGTGGACTGGGATGCTTCATTTGCAGAGTATTTTTGTAAAGAAGTTCACAATTTTGTAGACAAATCTATTGGACATTGGGTGTTGGAGGCCAATCAAGTATACAATCCTTATAGTGGAGTGACAAATAATCAATCAGAAGGGTTCAATAGGTAAGCAAAGTTTGATGGTATCAAAATTTATATACATATATATATTTATTGCAGCCCTAATATTTTTGCTTGAATATTTCTGCATCATGCGAGCGTTCTGTATTCTCCCATATTGTATGCTTGTTATTGAATGCTCCAGTTCGCGAGAGACCCTGACACTTATCACACTCATCGTATAATATGGGAAACATTTTTACTCGCTGCGCGCGCTACTTAGAGCGTTCAATAACAAGCGTACAATATGGGAGAATACAGAACGCTCGCGTGATGCGGAATACTCAAGCAAAAATATCAAGGCTGCAATAAATATATATATATTATTTAATGAGCACAATTCTTTCATTTATATTTTGTTTACAGGGTCATAAAGGATATTCAGGAATGGAAAGAAGCCCCACTTGATTGTGTGGTACTGTCGTTGTTTCAACTTCAAGTTTATTACTTAAATGAGATAAAGCGGGGGCTAGCGGAACTTGGAGAATACTCGTTATTAACACAGTTTCGTCACCTTCGTGAAGATTTTGTAGAATCATATAATGGCAGTTCTCCCAAAGATATTGTGAAGTTAATTAAGGAAGGTCACAATGTAGAGCCTGATGAACATGTAAGTTATGATAATCAATATTTTTTTAACACAAACAAGTTGTTACCCTTTTGTATCTGTAGGGAGAAACTGACCAGACTGAATCGATGGCTAAGTCAATCATCAAATCAGACTCTATGTCTATGGAAGCAAGAGCCCGCCAAATCGTGCTAAGTGACTTAATCACATTTGATGGCAAGCTTCATGTGTTTAATGTGAAAGGAGCGTCTGGAATTCCTCGTGTTGTCACTCTTTTCCCCAAAGAATCATGTAGTTGTCCAGCATCCAGTGAATGCTACCATATGATGGCAGCTAGAATGTATTTGGGTATGACAATACCAACCAAAGCCAGTGGAAGAAATCTGTCGCAATTAAGGAGAAACACTAGATGTAGGAGAGACAAAAAGAGTGGGAGAAAGCGTCCACGTCCAAATGATATTGAAGGTACTTAGTGTTGGTGTTTTGTTTAATGTTGGGTCCAGCTAGGTTAATTGGACACACCATGTATAAAATGAACTACATTTTGAGTTTCAATGCGCAATTGTGCTGATCAGGTGCACAATTATACTAATACAATTACAAAGCCATGCAATTTAAAGTACAACATGATTTACGAAAAAAGTGTTAATAAAGTTATATTTAGGTAGAGCCTGTGGAATCTTTGCATTATTAATCACAAAGTCTCTTTCTCTGTATTGTAGTCACTAATGGGAATCATGCATCTCTGGCCGATAATGTTGAAATAACTACAGAGAAGATGGTGGACATAAAAAGTATGATTAACAATAACATTGTTTATATATTAATTTTTTTCTTGGTATTCATTATTAATGACAAAAAAAAGTTTCAAAAGGCATGTAAGACCACACACTATACAAACAGTAAATTTTACTAAACTACAGTTTGAACTTAATTTGTCATAACAGCAGATGCTGAGCTGGGGTTTCAAGGCAACAAACGTGAAAGTGACCCTGAAATTGACAGTGATGGGATTAAGCTAGACCTTCCCAGTAAGACAGTTGGAAAATACGTTGTTAAATATATTTTACATCTAATTTTCTCCTCTTAAGATGCCACACAGGATTGCAAAAGTCAATCATTGCACAACTGTATATCAGATCATGAAGGATCAAGACCAGGTAGTTGGTATAAAAATTAAGGCCATTAATCGTGATTACCCGTATTTTAAATAGGTGACTGTGATACCAGTCCTACACCTGATTACTTTTGCCATTCCCAATCATCTGATAAGGTTAGAAATTATATAAGCATATTTTGTTGCTCTCTATGATAGCTAATGTAGCTTACAAAAGGTCATTTCTTTACAAAAGAAATGGTTTTATTGTATTGTATGTTACAATGATTTATTATGTTTTCTAGAATGAAATATCCACCATGACTGTTAGCCAAGAGTCGAAAAGTCTGGACTATCCAAGTAAATTTTACTATAGAAATGGTTTAATATTTTGTATTTATACTCGTGATCTATTGTGGTGACACAGAAAGAGGTTGCATGAAATGTGAGGGATGTTTGGCAGCTGATTGTGGATCATGCATATATTACATGGATAAGAAAAAGTTTGGCGGCCCTGGAAAAAAGAAGAGAAAGTGTATCACAAGGAAGTGTACTGCATCATTAAAACAAGTAAATATCCCCAGTATTATTGGTAGCTATTTATTGTTTAATTTCGCAATAATAGAATACTCTTAAAACACTTCTACAATACAGCAATTACACTCAAGTCGCTGTACAAAAGGTAAGTTGATGTACGTTTTTATAACCATTACTGTGATGAGTATTCATGCAGAAACTTGACGATTTAATTAAATATTAGTAGTTTTTTTTTTCACAGAAGAATACTAAAGCCGTTTCTTGCATTAATCATTGTCAAGTGTTTCCTCAAGATTTGAAAACACTTGAAGGTGACAATTGGCTCAATGATAAGGTAACTTAGTATTATTTACTGCTGGTAAGAATGAAATGTTGACATTTGCTTATCTTAGATTATAGATGCATATGTTTTTCTGGTAATGGAAGAAGTTAACAGAAAGGTCATAAACAGTGTTTACTGTACATCCTGCTTCTTTTACACCAAGCTGCATACATCGGGTAGAAAGGAAGTGGCCTCTTGGATCAAAGTAATATATTAATTATGTTCAGTGATTCCATGTGAACAAATGACAATTAAAATTGAAATTTCAACATTCTCATTCAAGTGGGTCTGAGGAAGAGCAAATTTAAAATGTGTGATAAAACTCTGTCGTCATCATCCAAGCCTCACACATTTTATTATTATGCTTCCACATGACGCAGTCCGTACTCAACAAACCACCAATTATGTGCCATCAGAACACCTTTTGGTGTCGATCGTAAACACTTCCCCCACAGACCCGTTTGAATCAATATTCGTTTTATGAAGTATGAAATATTGATAATTTAGACTTTAAAATTGTGTAGATTACCCTCACTGACTTCAAGAAACTGATAGTTCCGGTACATAGAGGCAATCACTGGTGTCTGGCTGTGGTTGACTTTGTTAAGCAGGAATTGAGGTATTATGATTCCCTTCAAGGAGATGGAACTACATGTTTAAGGCATATCAAGTAAGTTACATCAAGAGATCAACCATCACTTACTTATTATTATTATTGGTTGATTAGGGGCTACCTCAGTCACGTTTTGCCGACCATCGATTTATCAAGTTGGAAATTCTTGCATCCCAAAGTAAATAAATTTTTCTACCGTTTATACCGCAATTGTTTAATACAATTTTTGTACTTTCCTAAATTAGGATATCCCTTTACAGTCAAATGGCTATGATTGTGGAGTTTTCATGTGCATGGTAAGTGAATTTGAAGTTGTAACACTATTGTTGAATAATTCCTTTTATTCTTCTATAGTATGCACGATACCAAGCATTTGGTTTGGATTTCATTTTCTCACAGGTACTTTAAATGCACATTATATGATGATAAATTTATGTTTGACAAACTATTGCAGAAAGACATTTTTCAAGTCAGGAAGAAAATGTTCAAAGAAATTTCAGAAAAGAAACTGTTGTAGCTAATCACACCATTTTTGTCTATAATATTCATTTATTCTTTATTTGACCTCAAATACTCTTTTGCTTCTGTCTACAACTCACATTGAATGTTATTAACTGCACAGTTTGCATACCTGCTGTATTTTTTCTGTAAAGGTATTAATTAGTCTTCATTGTTGATATATATAATGTGTGTATATATATATAATACTTATAGCACGAGTCAGAGTACAATATTGGAAACTGTTTTACGAGTACGCAAAATATTATCCATGGACTAGCCAAATAAAATGAGAAGGGATAGCTTGTGAGGTTTTACATTCACAAATATTGCAATGGTTACATTCTGGTTATGATATTTATCTAGTTATGAAGTATTTGAATGGTTTAGTACAAATTTGGAAGTGAATGGACATTGTCAAACATTGCAAATTTTTATCCTTAATGGACTAGTCAAATAAAATGAGAAGTGATAGCTTGTGAGGTTTTACATTCACAAATATTGTAATGGTTACATTTTGGTTATAATATCTATCTCTAGTTATGATTTATCAAGGCCTAAACATGTCCAAAAACAATTCCTTCAACCTTTGGAAAGCATAATCACACACACACACACACAACCCACACACACATCTTAAACACAAGGTGTCTATGCTAGCAACAGAGAGCGAAACTGTTGTGCTTATGATTATTTAGAATTCAGTAATAAATTTGTACACTGCTACCAGATAATGATGATGATAAATAATAACAATATATAAATATTTTGTATATCCAGTGGTCATACTCTAGCTAACTTTCTAGTATTTCCATAATCACTACAAACTACACTCACCAATGATTACTGGTGCTTCCAGGCACAGTCTTTCTCTCTTTGGACTGGTCTGTGTTTTATACGGACCCTCCATATATAGCCGTCCCGTCCCGTCCCGCGTTTTAGTAGCCGTCCCGTCCCGTCCCGTCCCGTCCCGTCCCAGGTTTTAGTAAGGACCTCTTGCAATGCGCGAAGTATGGATAATTGGACACGCTCGCGCTTAGATTGGTTTTCCCCGCCCTTATTTAGCGTTTAAAGACACCGGTGACGCCGTGACATCAGCGTAGTTGGTTTCTAGAAAGCTGTTCTTATAGCGAAGTATTGTTCAACGAGGTAAACCAGAGATAATTCGTGTGTACTGGACACGAATTTTGAGATAGATAGCACTCCTGCTTACAATGGCACATGTTCTAGTACGCCTAGTATTCCGTCCAATATATCAAGTGTTCCATCTAACCATGTCATACATTTTGACACCCAAGTCAGTCTCTTTAAACCCTCCAAACGATTCTTTTGCCAGGAAGATTTGACATCACCATTAATGGAGGAGTCAGAGTAGGAAGAGTTAGAACAAATTGAGTCAGAAGAGGCGCAAGTAGAAGAGGAGCAGACAAAATTGGAGCAGGCAGGAGAGGAGAAGTTAGAGGATGAAGATTCGGAGGAAGAAGATAGTGAGTCAGAGGAGAATGTTAATGGTCACCTTATTTCTGATTCAGAGAACTCAGAGTCCAACATATCAAGCATTCCCTCTCACCATGTAATACACTTTAAAACTCAAAATAGTCTCTTTAGGTGCTCACAGAGATTCTTTACAAAACATGACTCGACATCACTATCAATTGAAGAATCAGATGTAGAGGAAGAAGAGGATGGTGAGTAGGAGGAGGAGGAAGAGGAGAAAGGGTAAGAAGAATTCGACTCAGAAGAGAAGCACTCAGAAGGAGAGGAATCAAAGGATGAAGATTCTGAGGAAGAATTTGATGTTTATGGTCATATTAATTCTGATTCAGAGAACTCAGAGTCCAACATATCAAGCATTCCCTCTGACCGTGTAATACACTTTAACGCCCAAATTAGTCTCTTCAGGTGTTCACAAAGATTCTTTACAAAACATGATTTGACATCACTGACAATCGAAGAGTCTGGTGGAGGAGGAAGAGATTGATGAAAAGAAGGAGGAGGAGGAGGAAGGTGATAATGCTGATGATGAGGATGAGGAAGAGGAGGGAGGGGGAGCTAGACGTAGAAGAATACGAACCAGAAGAGGAGCAGTCAGAAGAGAAGGAGTCGGAGGATGAAGATTCGGAGGGAGAAGAAGATGAGTCAGAGGAGAGTATTAATGGTGGTCTTATTCCTGCTTCAGAAAACTCAGACTCCAATGTATCCAGCATTCCCTGTGACCGTGTAATACACTTTAACACTCAACTTAGTCTCTTTAGGTGCTCACAAAGATTCTTTACAAAACATGATTTGACATCACTATCAATCAAAGAGTCAGATGTAGAGCAAGAGAAAAATGGGAAGAGGAAGGTGATGGTGATGACGATGAGGAGGAGGAGGAGGAAGAGGAGAAAGAGTTAGAAGAATTCAAGTCAGAAGAGAAGCAGTCAGAAGAAGAGGAGTTGGATGATGAAGATTCTGAGGAAGAAGGTGATGAGTCAGAAGAGAGTGTTAATGGCCACCTTATTTCTGATTCAGAGAACTCAGAGTCCAACTTATCGAGCATTCCCTCTGACCGTGTAATACACTTTAACGCCATAATTAGTCTCTTTAGGTGTTCACAAAGATTCTTTACAAAACATGATTTGACATCACTATCAATAATTGAAGAATCAGATGTAGAGGAGGAAGATATAGATGAAAAGGAGGAGAAGGAGGAGGAAAGTGATAATGCTGATGATGAGGAGGAGGAGGAGGAAAAGGAGAGGGAGGGGGAGCTACATTGAGAGGAATGCAAGCTAGAAGAGGAGCAGTCAGAGGAGAAGGATTTGGAGAATGAATATTTGGAGGAAGAAGAAGATGAGTCAGGAGAAGAGATTATTAATATTGATCTTATTCCTACTTCAGAAAACTCAGACTCCAACGTATCCAGCATTCCCTCTGACCATGTAATACACTTTAACACTCAACTTAGTCTCTTTAGGTGCTCACAAAGATTCTTTACAAAACATGATTTGACATCATTATCAATCAAAGAGTCAGATGTAGAGCAAGAACAAAATGAAGATGAGAAGGAAGAGGAAAGTGATGATGTTGATGATGATGAGTAGGAGGAGGAAGAGGAGGAGCTGGAGGAGGAGGAGGAGGAGGAAAATGAGGAATCAGGAGGAGAGGAGCTTGTAAGTACAGGGTCAGCACATCAACATGACCAGCCGGATGAAGTGTATGCTTCTTTAGCAATAGTAGTGGAGGGTAAACAGGATTGTGGGGCAGGAGAGGATACTACAGTAAACTCTTCTTTAAAAAAGACCTCACCTCACACACACCATGCAATGTTCCTGTAAGTATCATTACAATTAATTTTTAATTGTAACATTGATATTGTATTGTAATTTTTTAGACAAGGAATTTTTGGCTGAAGAAATTGAAAAGAACATTTTCAGTAAATCTAAATAGTCTCTTTTTCTTTCCATTGTAGACAGACACATAGATGAATATATATTGAACATTGCTAATAATATTAAAATAACTTGATGTAATTTTATTGGGATTTGTTATGAATTGGTAAAGCGTCGTCACAGTCAGTAGAAAGTAACTAAAAAGCGGTTGTAACAGTGGACGAGGAAGGCGGCGTAGGTTTCAGAGAGAAAGGCCAAAGTAAGGAAGAGAAGGAAAAAGTGCGAAAAAGAAGGCAAAAGGCGATTAATTGTTAAAAGTGATTGGAATTGGCTAGGTAAGGGAGCGTAGGTTTAAAAGAGAACAGAAGAGAAGGCAAAAAGGTGAGCGATTAGCTAATTGTATCCAAAAAACGGGTGGAATAGACAGTAAAGGTGGTGTCAGTTTCAAAAGGTAGGCGAAAGTACCAAAAAGAAGGCCAAAGTTTCGCAAAGAAGTCCACAATCATGATAGTAGGACAGATGATTCAAAAGCAGGAGGTGTGAAAAGAGCTGAAGGAAGGAAAGGTGGGGGATAAGAAAGCTGAGATTGTTCAGAAAAAAAGAAAGAAAGGGAGGGAAACTTATATAAGCTTAACTAACGGTATATAGATAATGATAACTGAGCAAGATAACTTATGCTACTGCATTCTTACTTTGCAATACGTCTAGCGCTACTGTGTGGAGGAGTATTGCTTGTCATAAATATTCTATGAAGAAAAATAATTTTAAAGTGTATGTAATCAGTTTAAGTAAGGTGTGGTAATAAAACTGATATAAAATCTGAAAGCCTAGGTAATAGCTGTAAGCCACTATTTATCTATAACAAGCAACAGTTCATTTGTTACTTGGCCAAAAACGAGAAATATTACGTCCAAAGCAGTGTTTTACATCATATTCTCCTTAGTCCAGCCTAGAATAAAATTATTAGAACTTGTTGGGTATTATCCATTGACCTATGCAGGTCGGGATAGTTTGATATTATTTCCTTTAGCTACTCCAAAATTACAGAATATACTGTTATTCAAACGAGCGTACTGATTCTTGAGTACTCTTCTTCGCGTATTGCCCGACGTAACTCGTTCAAGTATTATACAAATTAAGTCTGCTCTTATTCGCGTTCTCAGTTGACAAAGGAGGAGTTTGATAATACTACATTCCATTTCTAAAAGTAGTACGTAGCCGTTGTGACCATACTTTAGCTAATACATACAGAACTACTTTCTTACCTCGATTTCCTGAGTACTGGTATTTTCTGTGGTCTCTAATATTGATACTAGTAGCTTTTGGCAACAAGCACTCACGGTTACTTACAATGGCCGAGTTTTGAAATTACTTCTGGTAAAGGGTCCTTTAGCCATAACATTTTGCGACTTGAAAAAAAAAAAGAAGAAGTTCTAAAGAATTACTCCGCAATGTTGAGTCTAACACAGTAAGTTTTAATCAAAGTACGCATGTAAAAACAACCTAGCACAAAGGGGTAAACAAATAAAAACTAGGGGGTGCTTGAGCACAACTGGCGCGCGAGCCAAAAGACTCTTATACTATTTTTATTGAATGATTTTGCCTTCTAACACTGAAGCTACTGATAAGGTCCAGTTTTTAAATTAGAATAACAAGGTAAAGGGATATTTCCGAGTGCCATAGTCACAAAACTCTCTGCACTGCTTGAATTGAAGGAAAAAAACAACAACAAACAATACAAGTTATTTAAAAGTTTTCTTTGTGATATTCTTTAGCTAAGTAGTGGTTGTAACACACAATGCTTTGACACAACTGGACATGCACCTACACAGACTTACCTTCGCGGTAGTCTAGTGGACAATGTATTTTCAAGTAAATAATGTTGCGCACGGCTTATAACCATGACAAAGAGCGCATTGACTTACCACTGCCACTTAACTCGAATAGAAAAACTGCACCCGCAAAAGAATTCAAACGGTAAACAATTCAATTTCTAGGGTGATACGGGTACTGATCGCTAAACCAGAGGATTCTGTTTAGTGCAATTTGGGACGGGGTCGACCACATAACTAACACAAAAACGCGAGGGTCAAAGTACAAAATGACATACGTACGTCCATATATATAAATAAACTAGTGGTGTGCTTGAGCACAAATGGCGAGCGAGCCTGATAGTTAGAGGTAACATAATATTAAGTATTGTTACTATGTTTTAGCTTATTAATGCAAACACTATAATAGCAGTTATGACCTTTTATTTCAGCAAACAAATACAAAATCACTCTCTTACCTGATTAATGGTAACTTTTGTAGTATCAAACATCAACCATTCTGATAATCTCAATCACCAGTAACTCTTGAACAAGCTCTCAGCTACGATAAAAAATAAACCAGTGTTATTATTTGTAATTTTAGCAACAAATATGGAATTACTACTTACACCATACTTGTGTATTGATAACTTCTGTAGTATCAAATTGAAGTTACTTTGACCATCTGAATTACCTTGAATTCTTGACAACAAGCTCTCACCTACAAAAACAAAAGACAATCAATTATCGCACACAAATACAAAATTACTTTCTTACCTCAATTTCTTGAGCAGTGGTAACTTTTGTAGTACCAAATTTGAGCCAATCTGACTATTTTCACTGTTGACAAGCTCTTAGCTACATAAATGAAAGGCCAGAGTTAATTTTGCATATTTAGCTAACAAATATGGAATTACGTACTTACCTCAGCTTCCCTCGAGAAGTAGTAGCTTCCTTAGCATTAATACTACGGCATTCTGACTACCAACGGCTCTTGACAACCAACAACTGGCACTCCGTATCCCCCCATAAAACGGCGAAGTTTTGAAATTAAGTCTGGAAAAGGGTCTTCAATGCCATAGTAACCGGTCGAATCAACTTTTTGTTTCTTGAAAAGCAAGCATTTTCGCAGGAATTTTCTCACACTTTGGAGCTTAAGTATAATGTAAGGCTTGCTTAGTGCTGTAGTTTCAGAATAAACTGGGGTCAAGCCTAAAAAGCCGTGTTTTTTGGAGGAAAAAGTTCCCCGCGCGCGCGTTAAAAGGGCATACGTACCATCCATACATACATACATATATATAACATATACCCGATTTTGCATTATCCACCCCTAATACTGTCTCGCTCGCTACGCTCGCTCGCCAATAAATAAACAAACATCCCCGATTTTCGATTGTGTTACCCCTGTAAGTGACTCGCTCGCTACGCTCGCTCGCCAATAAGGGATCGCTAAACCGAAAGATTCTATTTAGTGAAGGTAGTGGTAGACTACGAAACAAACACAAAAACGCGAAGGTCAAAGTACGAAATGACATGGGTACGTCCACACATATATACAAAACTAGTGGTGTGCTTGCACAGTATTGTTAGTGTCTCGCTCGCTTCGCTGGCTCGCCAATTACAAAGTCCAGAACGTCAGTGGGACATACAACCCAAATTCGTGGAAAAGGCGTCTCTCTTGCAGGACGTGACCGTCGAAGTACAATGTAGTGAAAATAATAAATTTAGCCTGACTAACACACAATATATAAATAATTTGACTCTGCGTTGGTTTATAGTGAAGTCACCGTCTCAAAGCCCACTACAGGTCAGAGAAATTCCTACAGCACACAGACTCATAATTTACACAAACTCACCAGACCCACTTTTTTTTCTCTTTTTTTTTTTTTCTTTTTTTTTCTTCTTTTTTTTTCTTCTTTTTTTTTGCGTTCAGGGTAAAAGCCTCCTCAGCCGAAAATGCACATGCGCGATAGGGGCTAATAAAAGGCTAAGTCTCGTGAACCAGCCTTTCTCCTCACTTAAGGGGGCGGAGAACTACTGGTTAACTGACAGTAAAGGCCAGCTGAAGCGAACATTGGATACAGCAGATTTATGTTTTGCATCTTGAAATTGATTTTTTCAAAACTATTGCAAAAATCCCTGAAGGTGCTAGAAATGCTGCTGTGGATGTTTCTTGGAGTGTTGCTATTTTTCTCTAAGAATTCATGTCAAGCAGGTATACTTTTTGTTTTTTAGCCAATTTAGTATAATTATCGTTATATAAGTGTAAAATGATGTTTTTTTTTTCAGTGCCAAATTCTCCAATAGTCACTAGGTTATCAGCAACTGCAAAAGAAGTTTCTGTAAAATGGTCTCAAGCTCCAAATGAATATGTGGACAACTACACAGTGTCTTATACATACGTGTTTCTATCATGTGAGGGCAATATAGGAGGTCACATGACTGTGTCTGGGATTCCAAACTCTACATTATCATATACTCTCACACAACTGGAGGAATATGCTGACTACACTATTAATATAGCAGCAAGTAACCAGGCTGGAACTTCAGATCCTGCTGTGAGGACTATTGCAACTGAGAAATCAGGTAAATGTACATCTCGTCTGATATGCCTACTTTGAATACATGTGTTCTCAAACTTTATACAGATCCTTCCAGTATAGTTCAGAATTTCACTGTAGAGTCTGTGACTACTATTAGTATCAACATTACTTGGGATAGAATTGAATGTCGTCACAGAAACTCGGATATAACCAGTTACACATTTCTTGTAGATCAAGGTTCTACCAGAATTCTAAGTATAAAAATACGGACTGTGAATGATCACAATCATTTTCTAATTGAAAACCTAACTCCGAGAACCAATTATTCTATAGTTGTAATAGCTGATGATGATGACACATTCGTTGGTCAAAAGCGAAGTCCTCCTGCTATCATATATGGAGTCAGTGGAGTTCCAGATGGTAGGTGTAGCTAGTTTGTTTGTCATTGTTGTTGTCGTTTGTTTGCTTTCAATATTGTAGCTGTAAATTAATATGTTCAGTCATATTCATACGAAATCGTTTTGCACTTAACATTAACATACTTAACCACATTGAAATCTCTATGCGCTACTATCAAAGTGTAATATACTTCTAATAAGATGTCGTAGGTACATTCAGTTGCTTGTGCTGCATTGACTTAAAAATGAAGCCTTCTCTTATGCCATCACAAATAAAGACATAATCTGCATTTAAGTTGAACTTGAAATTAATAGTAGTAAAATATATACATTGATAATATGTTAAGAGCTTAAGAAAGAAGTCTCTTTATCCCTAACAAACTTTAAATAGTTTTCATAGTTGTGGAAAAGCGATTTGTCTATCATTCTGAAAAATTTAATTAATGAACTGGGGATTGTACTTATTTTATATGCAAGAAAATTGCCAATATTGCTGTATTTAAACTTTTATTTAAATTTTTGTGTTTATATTATTATGTCAAAATGACAACAACGTATGTTTTTAACACACAAATGAACTATATTTTATGTGTTGTTTGTTTTTTGAGTTTGTCAATAATAATTTATGTAGTGCATTTTATTCTAGGTGTTGGATTCTTCTTTAATAGACAGATTTATTCTAATAACAGTGCTGTGGATATTAGTTCACTTGGACTCTCCAGGCCTCTGTTGTGTGTGACAAATCTGATAGAGTGTTGTAGCAGTGATGAGACCGGATCAGATCCCATTGGTTCCTGGACTTTGCCTAATGGTTCTGTCCCTCCTACTTCTGGAACTGGTATATTTATGTCAGCAGGTCTCAGTGCTGTCTCCCTTACCAGCTTGTCATCATCGGTCACAGCTCCTTCAGGAATATATAGCTGTGAAATTGAGGATGCTAATAATGTAGTCAGAGTTTTGCATTTATATGCTTATCAATCAGGAAACACACCAAGTGAGTTTGAGTGTGAATAATGGAAAAGTATAAAGTGCAAATACAATTATATACATAGCTAAATTAAACTTTTATACTATATATTATGTGTAATAGCTGTGTTTGTGCTTATATCTGAAACTACATTATAGGCAAACTAATTTTTTTTTTACTTTTAGCCTCTGTCTAAAGTAAAACCATGTGTAGATAAAGAGTATTGTCCAGTAATGCTGTCGATCGACCCATGGGACAATACAAAAGCCCCATGGGATGTCCCATCAAAAATTTGGAATTTATTAAATTTGTATCTTTCACTGCAGGAAACCCCTCCTTGTGCTTGAATAGTCATGCTAGAGTGTTTCATAGTCACATGGCTGGTAGCCTTAAATGGGAGGCTTCGCCCCTCATAACCCCCATGTTGCTCAAGGTACATAGCCCACCCCCCCCCCC
>WLWD01001917.1_pt1 | contig 101608 bp, 60 predicted proteins | sample 6712731 | NCBI WGS metagenome assembly WLWD01 (sample SAMN12718690, study PRJNA576275) | sponge metagenome | isolation source: marine sponge | host: Mycale hentscheli | place: New Zealand: South Island, Marlborough, Capsize Point | collected 2014-11-01 | reverse complement strand
ATGGAATGTTTTACAATAGATTAGGAATAGTCGTACGTTGAAAAGAAAGTTCCAGCAGAAGCTAATCCTGAAATAAGGACATAGCGAGTGAACGACGTAGTATTTCACTTAGTTTCCATGCTATTTCAATTAGTTACGCGCTATTTCACTTTCCCCGTGTAATTTCAATTGAACAGCAATTTTTCCTATACATTATTTTTGAATGGGAAATTTACGTGCCATACTATTAGTTAATTAATCCTTTATAACATTAAGTATATTATAAGTGCCAAAAAAATGGCAAGGTTAATTAGAATGAGCCATATCAACACTCATGTCACCCATTTAATCAAAGAGAGCTGTACATAAATAAATTAAAAGCTAGTTTGTACTATGTAGATCTCTCATTCACTTCACATGCTCACAAAACTGAAATTTAAACTTTAACACATTTTTAAGATAAAATAAATATAGACACATTTTAAATCCATTTTAGCAATTATATTCCACAATACTTATCCAAATACTTAAAATATTATCACTAAATAAAAAAATATTCAACATAACTTTATCTTTGAACAAAACATATCCTTAACAACTGCAGTCATTACTCGACGAATTTCAAATAAAGCAACGAAAAATTTGTACAACCATTATTGACAAATATTCACTACCAATATTTTCTTTTAATTAACGAAAATTAGGTGAGCTTGCTTATTTTTAATACTTTAGAAACCAACATTCTTAACTCATAACATGATTACATAGTAGGTCATGACTCAAATATCTTGCTACTAGTTCAATGTACAAAAAATACTTCATGTATTATATTGGTAATTATATTTAGGGTAAATGAGTAGGCTAGTAGAGCCTCAAGAGTCTGGTAAATAGAAAGGTGATTCTATAAAGAGCTCATATGCCACTATCAATGCATTACATCTACATATGCAGAGGACCCACATCAAACTAGGCATTACTTCTTGCTGTCTATCTTCAACTTTAGTGATTCACAAAAAAAAACAGCCACTGTTGTATACTATTAGTATAAAAAAGTACAACTTGCTTTAAATTAGAATATCTTAATCATAATCAGATGTTAATATTTCTTTAATATTTTTAGCTTTATTAGTATATAGTTACAGCACATCCTAATTGTTAAAGTTACATAGCTAAGATGACTGTTCGCATTGGGAATTTATTTCTACTATCTAGCTAAGTTGACCGTTAGCATTGGGCACAAAAAACAACAATGCTGTAGTGATATATTATATAGCACACATTAGGAATGTGGAAAGGTAGCTGTATGATGCATACAGTGCTGGATGCAAATAGACAAGAGAGCCCCAAACTCACTCAACTCACAGAGCTACCTTCCCACATTCCTAATGTGTGCTATATAATATATCACTGTTATTTTGTTCTGGACTTTTATTAATCTCATGGCTCTGATTATTTTTTTTTATTGCAATTAACATTAATTTGTTAATAATTAGAGGGTTGAAGGCTCTCAGAATTTTCTAATATTACCCTTGTGAGTTTGCTGAGTTTGGGGCTCTCTTGTCTATTTGCATCCAGCACTGTATGCATCATACAGAGCCATGAGATTAATAAAAGTCCAGAACAAAATAACAACATTCTATTAAGTTAGTTGTCAAAATGTTCATTATTTCTACAAGCATAAGTATATCAAAGAATACTAACCTGAAGTGTATATTTACTCTTGAAACAGTTTGAAACTATCTCTCCCTGTAAAAAATAAAACAAAACAAAAAAAATAAAAAAACAAAAACAAAGATGTTGCTACCATATACTATACTATGCATTAAGCAAACATTCAATTCTTTTTTTCCTCCATATTCAACGCTGCATATTGAACGCTCCAATGTATACCAGTGCGTAGTTCAACTGAATTTTTGGAAGTATGGCAGAGGTACCTGTTTTGGAAAAATATCCAATGTTTAATGAAAATTTATTAAACTCATTGTACATTATGAGGATGACATTTCACTTTCATGCTTGCTATTTCAGTCACTGCAGCCTCTGTTAAATGTAGTTTTCTCACAAATGTAACTTATAAAACTCACTTATAAAATGATATAAGCATTCACAATCTCTTCATTTTTACTTTTTAACTGCATTTTGTTAACAAAATGTTCAGAAAATTTTAAAAAGAGGCAAAAAGAAGTGGAGAGTGGAGCCCCCTAAAAGAACCTATGTAAGTATTATATATACACATGTATATATGAACTCACCTTAGAAAATTTAAATACCCAGTTTAATTTTCTGCCATTGTGTTGGGATGAATAAAATGCTAAAAATCTCATGTAACTTTTCTGTAACTGAAAAAAATAAAAATAAAAAAATAAAAAAATAAAAAATAGTTAAAAAATAATGAGAGAGAAAAAATTAAATTACTTTACCTCTCCAGGTACATTGAAAGGACATCCCTGAGTGAAGGGCCATGCAACCGAACTCAGCACCATTACAGAAAAGTCTACTACAAAATTAAAAAATAAAGCATAGTATGCTATCAGTATGTCCAGAATTTACGTGCATGTGTATCCGTGTTTTAATTAAACTAAAACAGGACACTGATGTGTACAATGTGTACAATGTGTACGTCTTTAATCACTTCATTACTTAGAAATGAACTGTGCCAGCATACACATGTACCACCACTAATAAAAAATCAATGATTGGATAGCAGCTTACAAAATAGTCATTGCAAAATCTTACTGCAATGAGAAGTTTACTTGGAATGATAAATATATAAGAACTTATGAGAAGTCTAAATTCAAAATGATGATGTGATTCATACTGCTTGAAATGCTAGGGCATAACGGAAAAACTGTATTTTACTAATTTACATACATAAGATCTAGTTGATATACTGTATAAAGTAAGCTATTGGGTTCGAAATATATGCAATGAACTAAAATAGAGAGATGATCTATAAAAGTGATATCAGAACAAGGTTGATAAACAAAACAACAAATCATTCTTAAAAAGGATTTACAACTGTCCATATAAGGATGCATATTAACAATACCACAATTTTATACTACTCAATCAGTGTTAAACATGATGAACAATATTGCAAATACAACAATTACGACATGTTGTAAGTAAGACTAATCCTTTAGAACTACATTTTGACTAGTATTGCATATGCTATTAAGCACTGCAAGAATTTTTAATTCATACAAACTCTGAATTTTACTCATTGTCGCTCTAAAATTTAAGTAAGTTGTTTTACACCTACTAATTTTGTTTTTGTTTTTGTATGCAGCCCTGGATACAAATATCTAATAGCCATAATGATACCTAAAAGTTGATTAGCCATAAAGAGGCCTGAAGGCGAATGAATCAAGGTTACCAATTTAGTAGAAAGCAAATCAGTAGTTAACGTGCATATTATAACTTTAACTCTAAGAGTTGCCAGCTATTTTTATTGGTTTGATTTTTAAAATTGGGTACTGATTTCCAATTAATTTTTATTAGAAGTTACATTTTATGGGATTAAACACAACCATAAAATAGTACATGATTATACAATGAGTGCTATAGCACACTCTACAGTGGTGTAGGAAGATGTTTCAGTATGAAGGGGGAGGGCTTCAGCCCCAGGAGCCCCCTCCCCTTTCCTACGCCACTTTTCTACTCCATTGAATACACTCACAGTTTCAATTTTTTTCTCCAGGCATAAGAACATACATACATTATATATATAGCAAATACTCACAGTCTAAATTTTCTCCAGACCCAAGCACATGTTGCTTAAAGCGATCATTAAGATCCTTGCTCAAATTCATGTCTTGGAACATTCGTTGTAGTTTGCTTGTGTATTCAAAACCACAAGCCTGCTTCAATTTTGATATCATACTTGCCTACAAAATAAAAAATAGTAAATTATACCAAACATTCAAACATTACTTACAGAGCTAGAACTAACCACATACAAAACCCATATATGTAATGCCATTCTTTCCAACCGAACGTGGAGTTAAGCAAAAGCAAAAAAGAAAACTAAACAACCCTAAATCCCTAATTTTTACATTTTGTTTTATTGCTGGTTTCGATCTTTTTTTTTTTTTTTTTCCTTTTTTTTTTGTAAAAGTATCTTTATACTAACTGTTTCAACCATGATGTCACTAAAACAAGACTCCAAAACTATCTGCACCTATTATATACAAAACTAGTTTGGCAACATAGTAATATTACCTGATGCTTAAACTGGAGTAGCTAAACCATTTTACAGTAAACACCAACAGCATACAATTGTTCAAATAAGAACTTTTCATAAATTTCCAGGTTCTATCTATTGCACAATACAGCAGAATAAGTTCAGTTTTCAACGGGTAAGGGTCTTTTCACTTAATGTTCAATTGGTGCAGGAAAACCTAAAACATGGTGGCAATCTGCATTAGAGAGATGGTCTTGGTTAGACTATCTGCTAGAGTTCAAGTGCAGTAAAAAAAACTGAAGTGGTCACAGTATGGATAGCACATGACATGAATATCATGAATATGAAGATGATGAACATTATGAGACTTTTTTTAATCAATAGCTTTTGTTAACTGCTGTTACATGAAAGTTCTGGCTTAAAAATTGGATTTGGAACTTCATTGGGTCTCCAGAACAAAGCAAGCATTTGGGGAAGATAGCTGTTCCCAAAAAGCAGAAATCTTCAGGGTTTAGTTTAGCCGGAATATAACTTTTGCTGTTGAGTATTACCCCATGCAGCAATCCCATACTTAACACACCCACATACACATTTTATTACACTAATCATGATTGCTCTATAAGCTAGGAAGAATGTTAAGTAACAGTACGTTTAGATGTACACACCTCAGCATCATCAGATGCAGAATTTCCATGAACTAGACGCTTAGCCAACATTTTAGAATAAAACTTTTGAAAAACATCCTTGTCGTCAACATAACGAAATATGACCATCTACAAATAAGAGTAATAAAAAAATGACCAACAATAAGAGGGAGTGAGAGGAGAGAGAAATTACCACATTTTGCAATGCATCATCTAATTCAGCTTCATCTGGATTCTTTGCACTGTATAAAATTCAACCAAACTCAAGTAAACATCGTACTGTTATCTTGCCAAATATTTTTTACAGCATACAATTAGTCTTAAAAATAAAACATACACAATTCGTAAAGAGTACATATACATTGACAGTTGGTCACAACCTAACCATGTTTACAATAAAAATACCCTTTATTGTAAAATTTTAATATTTAGTTGTACAAAATTACCTTTTTCTTAGTAAAACATCACAATATCTTGCAAGCAATTCGGGTGATCGTGAAGTGGCTCGAGGACCAGACGTTGCGGCATTACTGTTCACAAATTTTGCACATGCCTATATATATATACATGTACAAGTGTAGTTCTAGAAGTATGGCAAAGTTATCTCTGAATGAATACTTTTTGGAAAAAATATTCAATGTACAGGTATAACAAACAATTTATTCCACTCATTGTACAACATGGGTTATGATACTGTATTTTACTCTCACACTTGAATTTTCTTAAAATATATATTCATGTTATATGCTCACTTGTGTAATAAGTATTATAAATATAATGAGACCTTTAAATAAAACGAAAGGGTTGTTCAACAAACCATTGCTGAATAAAACCTGTCCAACCACTTTGCATACTACTAACCACTATTAGAACTGTTGAGAATTAAAATTTCTATTTACAATACACATACTGACAAGTATTCTGGTTTGTTCGTTTCTTTTTTTTTTGGTAGGGCTGCAACTTTAGCCATTAGCAAACACAAATCACTAAAACCAGTAACATCTAGATGTCTGACAAACCACTCTAATTGTATTTAACTTCTTGAAAGGGAAATGTAAAAAGGGAAGGGGGAGATGATTGTTTAAGAAAAACAGGTACCGAACATATGGTCTTACCCCACACATAAACTTTGATTTCATGGTTTAAGAGTTCCATGCTGGGCAATATGAGGACACCTGTTATCAACATTACGTATCTGAATCTGGAAAAGACTTTGAAAGTACATAGAACTTTGGATAGGAAAGTTGGCTGTATCTCATTCTTTCAATTCAAGAATATACATGCAACTTGTATGTAATCACAGTACACACACACACACACACACACACTAAATAATGTGCTTCACTCTGTGTCCTCACCTAAAGCAACACAATTCCACGACATGTCAGTCAATAAGCACATAAACTCATCAAGGTCCCAACAATGCAACCAGATTATCAATAAAAATAAGATGCAAGCTACGTTTTACTTTTGAGTCAACTTCAATAATGGTATGATTAAGTTGGTCATTACTAAAATTAGGTTCATCAGTATTTCTGTTCACATCCTAGCAACTGCATGACTTAATTAAATTTCACCATCACAGCATTTATCAGTTTTGACCTGTTTTGATTACTATTAGAAGTTCAGTCTGTATTACCAAGAGATTCTAGAGTGTGATATCATGTAACTGTCTTGTAACTATTGTTAAAGCTGTTGCGACAATAACAACACTAATGTTTTAGCAACTGATGTTTAAAGTTGTCAAAAGTTATATTCAAGTAACTAAGAAACGAAAGTGATGCGCATGACATAAAGATTACGTAAAATGATCGACGATGATGAATGAGTGAGCATGCGTACAAGAATGCTATAAGAATGAATAAAGTGAATGTATACAGTACCTAACAATACTCCCCCTCTAGTAACTCAAAGAACATATGAGGACAGATGATTAGGAAAATGTACTTGTCTTCCAGAGAGTGTTGTCGGAGATGAAGACGTAAGTGGTGGTAAATTCTTGTTGCCTGTTACTTCCTGTAGATATGAATCATCCAAATAAGCTGGTTTTAGTCTGTCTATCGCTACAGTATTCTTGCGACCACCGAAATCCAGAATAAAGTACTTCTCCTTGCGATCAATAACTTCAAATGGTCTATCATAAGGAGGTTGCAATGGCTTTCGTACTGCATCACATCGCACAAATACATGTGTACATGTAGATAACTCTTTGTGAACTGAAAAATTCTTTTGAAGTGATCTAGGTGCTTTAACTCGAACACTCAACATATGAGACTTCAACCTGGACATAAAATCAGTTGGATCTGGAAGAGAATTAACTTCACAGGAAAAAAATTGTGCAGGCAATCTCAATGTAGCTCCATAGACTAGTTCTGCTGTAGTTGCTGCCAAATCGTCTTTGATTGCAGAGCGAATACCTAGCATAACCAATGGTAGAACATCTAACCAATGAGTAGAGTGCTCCTGTGCTTTCAGAGAAGACTTCAGCTGTCTATGAAACCGTTCAACCATGCCATTGGTTTGAGGATGATAAGCAGTTGTTCATGCTCTTTTGATACCCAGTAGTGACATTAAAGTGTTCCATAAATTTGATTCAAATTGTCTTCCTCGATCAGTAATTAATTTGAAGGAACTCCAAATCTGGCTATCCAACCATGAAGAAAAGCTTGAGCCACTGATTCAGTTGTTATAGAGGTCATCGGTATTGCTTCCGCCCATCTGGTAAATCTATCTACACAAGTCAAGAGATATGAGTATCCTTTACAAACAGAACATCAAATCTTGAATAAGGAACTGAGAAAGATGAATGTGGAGTCGTAGTATGATTGTGAATTTTTGCTCGCTGGCATGAAATGCAAGTCCTGGCCCATCTACAAACGTCTGCATTAATTCCAGGCAAAACATAGCGAGTCGTAAGAAGCTTTTGCGTTGCTCAAATACCCGGATGAGATAGATCATGTAAGGAATTAAATACAACTCGTCTCCATTCTAATGGTACAATAGGTCTCTGATGTCCGATTGAAACGTCACAATAGAGAGACAAATCCGTATTTGGAATAGAAATTGCTTCAATCACTAAAGTACACTGAGGTGAGGACTGAAGAGCTTTGAGATGTTTGTCAGTAAGTTGTGACTTAGCCATAGCCTCAAAATCAACTAAGCATTGGTCTCAATGCGAGATAAGGTGTCTGCTACAACATTCTTACATCCTTGAATGTGTCTAATTGTTGAAGTAAATTGAGTAATATAATTCAAATGCCTTGAGTCGGGGAGAATAGCGATCTGATCGAGAGTGTAGAGCGAAAGTTATAGGTTTATGGTCAGTCAAAATGTGAAATAATCTTCCTTCAACGAAATGTCTGAAATGTTTGATGGCTAGATAGATTGCTAGCAGTTCTCGTCAAAAGTACTGTAGCGACGCTCAGCAGGTTTCATTGCTTTGGAGAAAAATGAAATAGGTCTCCATTCACCATTCACGCATTGCTGAAGCACTGCTCCAACAGCTACATCAGAAGCATCCGTAACAATATTTGTAGGTGCATCAGGAGTGGGATACGACAGTAAACAAGCATTAGCTAGAGCGTCCTTTGTTTTCTGGAAAGCATCAGTCAAAGCATCTGTCCAATCCAATGTTTTGATGATGTAGAAGACAGAAAAATGTGTAGAGGTCGAATGATCTCTGCACAGTGAGGTATAAAACGATGTTAAAAATTCACTAAACCAATGAAGCGACGTAGTTGTCGAGGTGATTCAGGTTTAGGAAAGTCATGAATGACTTGAACTTTATGTGGCAAAGGCCTAACACCATTTTTGTCGATGTGATGCCCAAGAAAAGTTAGCTCACTTGCTCCAAAACAACACTTGTTTTGATTGACAACTACTCCATATGAAGCAAATCTCTCGAACACAGCTTTCAAATGTTGTATGTGCTCTTCAGGATTAGCACTAGCAATGAGGACATCATCTATGTAGCCATAAGCAAAATGTAGACCGCGAAGAACTTGATCCATAAATTTCTGAAAAGTTTGTGCGACATTCCTTAGGCCAAAAGGCATACGCACGAACTCAAACATTCCAAACGGAGTTGCTATAGCCGTCTTGTGTACATCCTCAGGAGCTACAGGGATTTGATGGTAAGCACGAACGAGGTCCAGTTTGGAAAATATAGTAGCACCTTGCAATGTTGCTGAAAAATCGTGGATGCGTGGTATAGGGTACTGATCGGGCACAGTAACACGATTGAGTGCACGGTAATCACCACAGGACCTCCAATCTCCAGGATTTTTCTTGGGTACCATATGTAGAGCTGAAGACCATGCACTTTTCGAGGGTTGAATAATACCAAGCTGCATCATATGTTCGAACTCCTGTTTGGCGATTTTGAAACGTTCGGGAGCTAAATGTCGGGGGCGGGTAGAAACAGGAGGACCAGTTGTTTCAATGTGGTGTTGAACGTCGTGTAAAATTGGAGTGTCCGTTGAACTCACTTGTGATAGCGAAGGAAATTCTGCCAAGAATTTTGAATTCTGACAATCACTGCTCTACGGAAAATTACTCGTCTGCAGTGATGAGTCAACTGACAGAATTCCTTGAATGTGCAATTGAATTTTGGTATCAATGAGCTGTTTCCGATTCACATCCACAAGTAATTCGAAATGACGAAGGAAATCTGCACCAAGTATAGGCTTTTGAACGTCAGCAATGATAAAAATCCATGGCAAAGATCTTTGTAACCCTACATTCAAGGTTAATGATCGTTTACCGTAGGTACTGATTGGTGTGTCGTTCACGGCAAGAAGAGTTAGCTTGTCTGTTTTGCGATCTGAACTAGAAGGAGATAGCACGCTGACTTTTGAACCAGTATCAACGAGAAATTGTGTTTGTGTATTTTTGTCTGTAACGTAAAATAGGCAACTACAATTCGGGCCGGAGACACCTGTCGCCGCTAGCGACCAGCCTGATCGTTTTCCCAACTGCAAGGTTCACGACATTTCTCAGCCTTGTTCCCATACTTGGCGTGGTACCAGCAGAAGGATTCTGGGTAGGCAGTGGTAGAGGGTGCTGGACTATTCGCCCGACGAGACTTCGAACGACTCCGTCCTTGAGGTCGAGTCCTCATAGATGCCACTAGGTTGGACAATCGAGCGACATCTTCTCTAAGTTTTCTCACTTCACAAGCTTCAAGACATTCAAAGGTAGGCTCAGTCATAGAACCTATCGTTGGTGCTGCGACTTCCATCACCTTATCAGCCATGTCTGCCAATTTAGAAACGTCAACAGCCCCATACATAAACGCTAGCACCATCCTAACGTTGGTAGGTAGGCGTTGGAGAAATAATTCTCTCAAGAATGTGTTCGTGTCGGCAGAAGAACCAAGTTTGTCTCCAAGGAGTTGCTGCATTCTTCTCAACAGTTGTGTTGGTTTTCTGTCACCAAGCTCTTCTCCGCTGATCAATTGCTGAAGTTTTCTCTGTTCAGAAGCTGTGGTACGTTTGATAAGCTCAGTTTTTAAAGTTTCGTAGAGTTTGTCGTTGGGTAGATTCAAAAGTAAGTCCCAAACTTTTTTCTTTTTCTATTATTTTTTTTCCTCCTTAGCCTTATACACCCAATTAGTAACTTGACTTATAAGTATGAATACCACTGTAAAAAAATTACAAGTCCATTAAAATGGAAAAATACAGATAATCCCACTAAAGTTGGGAAGAAGGGAATACTCAGTTTGAAATAAAGCCCTAAAGGTATGAATTCTTCGTGCTACTATGTAATAGTTAGAGCATAAGCGCTTAGGTCCTAGTGGATTTAGTGCACTGAAGCCCAAGGGCCGTAGGCTGTGTGCACTAAATTCACCAGTACCTAAGCGCGCATGCTCTAAGTATTTTAGATCCCGTTTACGCATGCCCAGTTGCCACTAGCAACTTTGTTTATCAGCATTTTCGCAGAAATGGCTAAAGGCAAAAAATAGTGCACACTTACCAAGTTAGTACACCTAGTAACAATATAGCAACGGGATCTAAACATTAGCTAGATACAATAAAATGATCTCACACCAAAACAATACTATATTGGCTATTCCTAGTCAGGTCAATATAGCTTAAGCAATGAAAACGATACATGTAAACGCTGTCTTCAGAAGTTAACTAAACAGGTCAGAGACACTCACCACTATTTATTTTCAACTTGAAACTCTATTTCCAGCACTCGGTAAATTCCAAGCTTAAAGCAAAACTACCAAGGGCATAAATAAATTATTTGCTCATGCGACAATCGGGGGCATTAACCACAAAAGCTAGTACATACGTGGAGCTGACAGCTTTGCATTCTCTTAAAAATCAGCCTACAAGTAAAAAAAGTAGCACAAAAAATTGTCATTCAGAGTAAGTTTTAATACCTAAATCAATGGTTAATAGTCAGTAATCACCAAAATCAGTGTATGCCAGACAACAGACAGACAAACTAACAGTCAGGATGACTACTATTACCATTTCGTGCATGTGCTGAATGTTAACACAATTGAATGGTCACTTAATTGGCTGGGTGTTTTACTGCCATGCTTGCAATCACTGAAAATTTTACCTGATGATGACATGGAACAAATTTTAGCCATGGACAAGAAAGCCAAGAAGAAATGGGAGTTTGACTTCATTCAGGTTAGGTTTCACTGAATGTGGTTCATTATTACCTTTCAATGGTATCAGTAGGTAACATAAATTCTAAAGGGGTGAGGATTTAGGATGGGGGGGGGGGGGCAAACTACTGCCAAGAGCGGTAAATGATCCCCACCCCGAAAGGAACCCTGTTGGTACCATTTGTCACTACAAATTCAACACCACTGAAATTCATTTGACTAATGCATATGGCATTTAGTTACAATTAATACCCACTAGTCTGAAGGCTGATTTTTAGCTGCATGATCAGCTTCTCTTTGAATATACACATGCTTTTCAAGTAAATCTGAAATAAATGAACTACATCATAAGATTAAACTTGGGCTACTCTGTGTACTTTCTGGTGAAGCTTGACCCTTTACCTACTGCTACACCGAGTAACTTCTCTACTTAAATAACTTTACATTTATAATAGAAGTATGTCTCTATAATTTTCACTTAAGATAGATTTATATAATCTACATACACAGTTTGCTCCACAACAAAGAGCTCTCACATATGTATTGAAAGCACTTACTACAGTTCAACAGCATTTTGACTTATCTTTTGAGGTCAAAATGTTTTAAAGGAATAAAAATACTAGTTACAAACGAAGATAGTTTAGACTTAAGTGTCGGCATCTACTTCACCTGCATGCTCTAAATATTTAGAAACGTGATATCAGTCAGAGTATGGAAATTAATTTGTACAGAGGTGAGAAGATGTCATAAAAAAGTGAATACAAGCAAATATTGCTGTGTGTCAGCAGTCATACAAAGATCAACATTAATTCAGTGGTCAGTAAAAATACATCACATACACTACTAATACTGGCAATTAGATTGAACTCCTTATTTTGTGACAGTGCATTATTTCATATTGCTCACTCACTTATATACATATAAGAGTTGTTTGTGGGAACTTACTAAAATTTTAGTCATTAATTTTTTATAAAATTATTTACTCATTTATAAGTGTTGCAACAAAACAAAAACACTAAAAGCATCAATATTTGATGAATGAAAAATTAATGATACTCATAACTATTTTTAATAGTATTATGTGGTTTAACTTTAAAGTAATAAAGAATTCACTGCATTATCGAGAACATATTGGTTATGAAATATTGTAGTTTTTTCTCCTGCTTAAAGTTACTATGTCAATTGTTTTACAAGATAACTGGCAGGGTTACTAGACAATCCTTACCTTGTCCAGTGCCTGTAAAAATCCTTGATCATCTTTAAATGCTGTTTTTACCATTTCATGGTACTTGTTGTACACATCAAGAAGAGATTGTACATAGAGCTTGGGCTCCTAAAATCATTAAAAAAAATTGTCCATATTCTAAGTACAATACATTTTCCCCTAAAAAATAAACAATGTAAACTCAAAAACTTTGAATCTAAGTGTTATTGTACTATCTTTATTTATATTATTTGCCAACGGCAACGCCAGTAACCTATAAAAGGAGCAAGCATCGTCAAGTCATTCGAAATTGTGAATGTAAATCATGTACAGTGTAGGCTTGTGTTTTCAATAAAATATTGTACTTATATATCTATTCGGAGCACTATCCCTGGTGGCGGCACTACCGGTTGGAGTACGTAAGTAAGAGGAAATAATTATTTTGGCCCATCATTTGGTGGCAGTGGTCTTGGGCAGATCAGCCATTGAGAAACCAGAGACACCTACTTCAGTTGAACTTTCTAGAGGAGTCTGCAGACTAGCTGATAAATTGAAATTGGACAACAAATAATTTACAGAGCAAGTGGCTCTAATTCTACGGAAATGTGCCTTCGTTTTAACTGAACACAGTGACAAAACTCTGTGGAGCAACACCAACAAGATAGTGGAGTGATAAAGGAAATCCAATAGTGATGGTACCAAAATAAGGCTGGGTGATTCCATGTCAAATCAACCTGTGGGAGAAAAAATTCCACCGCCTCGTCACAGATTAATCTAATTTTGTGAGCAATGATAGTATTATACATGAGGACAAAAATTTCAAATATTTGTTGTCAATTCAAATCCGTTCTCAAATTATAGGATTTAAAAAATTTGTGCGTTTTGCCCTAATTAACATGCCACGCCCCCTTTTATAATTTTCCTTCTTAGTATTTCTTGAACTACACATGGGAAAAATCGAAAATTGGTAAATTAGTATTATCAATGGTGTAGATTATTATTAAATTGCTTGGCTCTAATGAATTCAAAATGAACTTAAAAATATATTTTAAGGGTGTAACCATATTTGCCCCCAACAAAACTACTTCTGTCAACTCCTATCCACCTACAATTTTTATGTTATTCAACCATATTTAATTTCTAAAATATCAAAAAATCAGAGGTGTGTTTTACTCTATTCCTGAGAAATCACATGACAATGTGTAATGGTAAGAGGCATATGCAGAAACAGAACTTACTGGTATATTTGAGGGAGTTGTACTTAGAGTTTAAAAAGAGGCATGCACAGTGTAGACATATAAAGCATAATAATACTGCATACATTACTATTTAAATTTAATACCCATACAATGAAATAATATATGTAACTAACATTGAACAAGGAATCGCCACATTTTTCCACTGCACAGAGACCTTGAGAATGTACATGATTTTCAAATCTTTCACGAAGTTCTTTCATTCCAGCAGGCACACGTAATATGAGTGTAAACATGCGTGCCAGATCTGAAATATTTTTGAAAACACTACACATTAAAAAAAAAGTTTCTTTTTAAATAATCAATTTACCATCATCTCTCTCATTGCTCAGAAGTGATATAAACTCTGTGTAGAAGACATCAAGATATTTTTCAATAAATACTCGTTCACAAGTTCTTGCCAACTATAACATTAATAATGATATATCTAATAAAAACTATTGAATTGGCTTAGGAAAAAAATACCTACTATCACACACACACACACAAATAAAAACGATAGACAACTTATCAAAATATGTTCTCACCAAAATATTTTGGCCTTCAAGATGACATTTGCCCTAAATTTTCACATAAGATATAATAACACCCCCCCCCCCTGTTCTCCCTGAAGAAAATGCTATGTCGGTAAACTTGGTTGTCAAAATCACCAGCTTCTTTGCTCCCAATTTTACTATTTACAAACCATTACTTATTTATATACAATGTTCATTTGTGCATCATTAAAGTTTCGTATCACTAAGAAGCTCATTAAATTATCATCTAAAATACTAGGAGATAAATAGTAACACGAATTTAAGTGACCACATACCATCTATACATTCGAATAAAATGCATATAAATTATCACCTCATCCTGAGTACTTTCATGAAGATAAACTGATACTCGTCTCTGTTCTTCCAGTAACCTACATTCAACTTTCTTCATATATTCAGTAACAGGATTATTTTCCAGGAAACAACTGCTTTCTGCCACATAAAAGCATTCTGTATCTCGAAGAAACTGGGACTCAAAAAACTTTCTGTATATTGTTAAATTCTGTCCTTTGGCTTGGGTAGCTTCAGGTTTAACACCAAGTTCCACTAGAATATAACAACATTGAAAGAAAATGTATAAAGCCATAAGACTATTCTAGTGTAATGTTGAGGCTACTTATTTAAACTGAGAAAACTTTACCATACAGTTTTGAGAAAAGCAATGGGAGTGATAATTTTTTAGGTATGGTCACACAAATACATACGCATGTACAAGGGTAAATATTTATTAGATCCAACAATGCTGTGTGGCTTGGGACGAACATAATTATCTATACGTACATCAAGATTTTAAATCGTATATTTTTAAAGAAATAACAAGTGTTAAAATGAGGTCTTAATGTAATTTAAAGTATTTTATTTGATAAATAACCTTACATTAAAATTTACACATACAACTGTACCTGTATATTTCTTCAGATTATTCAACTTGGGTGAATATTTACCAAAAAGTTTCATTTAGTATAAGGAATTTAAAATATTAGGTATAACTAGTGATGTGCTTGAGCACAAATAGCGAGCGAGAGTCTAAAGACTATACTATTTTTATATGAATGATTTTTACTTCTAACACTGCTATTGAAAATAAGGTCGTTTACAAATTACGCATACACGGTAAAGGGATTTTAGTGCCACAGTAACAACTCGCTGCAACTGTTTGAATTGAAGGAAAAAAAACAACAACAAAACAAAACACGTTATTTAAACGTTTTCTTTGTGATATTCTTTAGCTAAGTAGTGGCTGTAATGCACAATGCTTTGACACAAAACATAGCAACTTTCAGAATTATTGCTAGATAACCGTTCTCTTTCTCGGGCAGTTACCAGCAATAATTTCTCAAACCTACTATATGGTTTAGCTATTACTAATTCCGCAATGGTATAATCATTTCTATAGGAAAAGAAGTAACAAGTACTATATAAAGATCATACTTAAGACTTGAAGCAGCATATAATTTCATTTTTATTCACAGCTGAACATGTTGTTCTACAATACAAGAGAATATTTACTGTTCTTCAAAAACTTTGAACTAATAATAGATTATAATTATATACGGATCTTATTGAGAAAAGGAACAGTTGTGTATGAACAGTTATTTAGAGTGATAAAGTAGCAATTATTATGGAGTTTATAAATACTTTACACTAGACTATTTTTTTTCCAAATTAGTCCTTGCAATTTTTATAATTTTTTAATATTATATTTATATAATGTTTACAATGTACAAGATAAAGATGTACACTTAAAACAATTATTACAAGATTTTGATCAAAAATTATGTTTTAATAAGATCACATCTTGTCGGAAATTATAAAATGTTAATCCTCAAAAGCTGTAGATTTTGGTAGCATCAGGATATATTTTTAATATGAAAAGAGGATTCAAAAAGATATCTTAGCTAAAACTAATAAAAAAATTATAAGATTTTGTGATTGTATAAGATTATAGGTAATATTTTACTGAGTAAATATTTCACTGGAGTAATGTGTTCACTTTTAGCTAAACTATGACCTGACGATTAATCATTAAACTGCAGTGTCCAAAAAGCAATGATAATGGCTGAGCCAGGTTGATAAAGCGTCACGGGTTTAGTAAACCACTGTCAGTAATTATGATGACTGTGATGTGAGCATTCATGAATGTGTGTGTCAAGAAAAGTAGGCAAACTAAAACAAGTGGTAGAGGATAATGATAATCGATAAAAATACCTCTGCTACTGCATTCCTAACTTGCGAAAGTTAGTACATCAAGCACCACTATGTGGCTGGGTACTTCATAGTTTCGAACAATAACAGTTAATTTAAAGAACACTTCACTCTCACACAGTACTTAATGACGCATGTCCAAAGCCACTAATCTCGAAAGTATAAAATTAAAATCAACTTTGTTAGGTTTCATCAATGACAGTGCTGAGGATGATAGCATTGACACAGGTTAAGTGCCCTCGCTGATAACTCCAAACAGTAAGGAAATGGGCACTAACTCAGGTGAGTGCCACTCAACAGTAGACGTGACACCTGGAACACTTAATAAAAGTGCTAATACATCTGAGTTGTTGTTAGAGTGGTTGCTTTAATGATACTACTTATAACAGTTAAAATTTCTTTGGAGGGATACCCAGTAAAAATTTCAACTCGCCCGTCTGCTACAACTTGTAAGGCCTCAATGGTAGGTACAGTTGACATATTTTAATCGGATACGCAACATAGTAACATGATTACTCCATCTGGGCGTTTAACAGCCTGCGTCTATGGCTCTCCTATTAAAAAATCCTTTTGTCCTTAATAAGGGTTATTTGCTGCAACTATAGTGCATTACATAGGTCTACCTGAATATCATGAGATTCTTCATGTATAGTCTATGACAGTGATTTCTGTCAAACCCATAAACAATTTCATGGAAATAATTGGTTTAAGTAGTTGTTGTATTTTAACTCTAAAATTACTTCATACATCTAGCACTAATATAGAATGTAAAAATCTAGACAGAGTGTACCTGCATGATGAAATAAAATTACTGGCGGGCTTTGATGTAGATATTACAGAGTACTTTATCCTCCCTCCCCCCCCTCCTCCCACTCCTCCAACACACTCAGCAAACCACACACACCCATAAAAATACTTATAGCAGCAAATTTCTGATGTTGTTTTTCCAAAACTGTAAAGAAAAGAAAAAAAAGCAGCAGCACAGTCCTGCATTTTTATTGTGCTGAAATGATTTAAGTTAAGAACAGAGAAAGAAAAATAAGCCCCCTATTCTATAAGTTGGTCATATTATAATCAAAGAAATAATTATGTTACAGCTTGTGTTTACCATAACAATCTACAACTCCACTGATGAGCCTTGTGTTAATAGTTTCCCCGTTTCTCTCTTGCTCTATCAACTTCAAAACTGAACTGGTGACCTACACATAAATAAAAAGATTAAAAACAACAACAAAACTAATCAATGTTGTTCCACTTTTTTTTATGCAAAAGGTATATTAATTAAGAAAACCCTTAAAATTTAGTGTAGTAAAGTGCATTTTGTAAAAATCCTAGTGGCATTTCTTTGCTTGGAGAGGGCAAGAGTCTGAATAATAACTTAGACCAATTCCTTGAAAAAGAAGCAGTATGTTATTCACTTGACTAGTTATTTAAAATAACACCACTATAAGTGTGCTGCAATATAAGGACTAAAACTGAAGAATGTTGACTTTGATGTTCTAATACACTTGAGAAAAAAAATACAACTTCATACTTGATATGTGTGCCATTATTTTAAGATAAACAAACCACTAAAAGTACTGATTTTCTCAACAACTCATCGCTATTAATACAGTTTTAATAGTATCTTATATAGGGTCTGCAAACTAATAATATAGCTTTTGCCAATTGTTGTCATATTAGAATTAACCCAAAGAAAGCATAGAAAGCTGTATTCTTTTTTATATAAAAGTATCACTCAAACTACTAAAAATAGGAAAAAAGTTGTTATTAACCCTCAGCTTGCATGCGCGAGAGGGTCATAGTAGTCATCCTGTCTGTCTGTCTCTCACACTCAGATTTTGGAGATTACTGACAATTAACGGTTGATTTAAGTATGAACTTACTCAGAACGAAGATTTAGGACCATTCCATTGTACTACTTTCTTTATATTTCAGGCTAACTATTGAGAAAACGCAAAGCTTTCAGCTCTGTGTAGGTACCAGCTTTTTTGGGTAACTCCCCCTAACGTCAGGTCATAATCACGTGAGCAAATAATTTCTTACAGCCGGCGGTGTAGTTTGCTTTATGTCCAGGGAAGTTAATGGAGTGAAGTTTCGCGTTGAAAATGTATACCGGTGTTTCGGACCTTCTTTTGTGAAGACAGGTTTCCATGTACCATTTTCATTGCTCGAGCTATATTGATGACTGATTAAAATAGCTAATAGATTGCTTGTTCTTTTAGTGTGAGATTATATTGTAATAGCTAGGTAGTGTTTAGTAGCGCTGAGGTTCACACTTCTGGTGCTTCATTTGTTGTTAGCATTAATATGTCAAAATTAATGTTAGGAGAGTTGGTCTTACCACTACCAATATATCAGTGCCAAAAATTAATTCTTTGTTTACAAAAAAAATAAAATAAAAAAGGTTACTTTATAATTGCTATATAATTTTGTTTAACTTTAAGTTGAATGTTCTAGCTTTGTTAAGAATGAAATTTTGTTTAACTTTAAGTTGAATGTTCTAGCTTTGTTAAGAATGAAATACTCCACCAATTTCCCTATTGGTAGCTACCTCTTGCATCAACTTTAAAGATTATTATTTTCAAAACTTGAAGTACTAGTAGCCCTTGACATCAATATTTGTGACTTGAGAAAACCATGTGTCACTGGTACATTCTTGTATTGGTACTTTTCAAAAACACCAAATTTCTTCTTTCAATTGATTCCCTTTACACATTATGTTCATTAATGTTTGTCAATGTTCGTCGATATCTGCCAATTGTCACAAACTTGTTTATATTACTATGACATTCTAGTTTTGTTTCATTCTAACCTTTTCACCTATACCACTACTTGTGGACTTCATCATTTCTCATCTATATCACTACTTGTGTATCTCCTTCAACTATAATGGTTTTAGTATTATTTGCTAATTTGTGTTTTCTGTACTACCAGGGTAGTCAAGTTGCGATACTGTCTCCAAAACAGTATCAACGAAGGGTCCAAGTGAAACTATACAACAGCAGAGATTTACGACCTCTTGCACATGCAATAGTTAGGAAAGAGATGGGAAACAGTCCAGTCAGAAGGTCTTGCCCTTTACTTGGAACTTTGTCGAATCAGACACTCGCTAGTGAGTCTTGTCTCGGTCAGGTTGGCTACAAGCCTGCCTATTCAAGGTCTGTGAACACTTGACAGGGGCCAAGCCTTCCGCTTGCTAGGTAGTCCTGAACATTGGTCCTTCAAGCAGGACACTATCTTATTGGATTCTTCATATTTACATGGAAAACTACCACCATGGTTACCAGACAAGGCCTAGTTTGTCTGGAATCGGAGCTGCTTTCTCAAGACCTCACCACCCTTAAACATTGACGAACAAATAACCGACTTGAAGTCAAGTGAAATGAACGTTACCGGAAAGACAGTGCCACACAGGGTGTCGAAGATTTGGATTCAGGAGGAATCGAGCATCATCTGGAAAAAATCAAGGCTAATATTTGTATTGCAGAACTACTGCAGAACACAATACTTAGTCATCCCAAAGAAGATGAAGAGATGGCAACAGAAGACAAGTATCACACTCAACACTGTAGGATGTTGGCAATTCATAAGGGCCTGTCCAATTAGCTCTCACCAACTTATGTCTAAGAGCAGCTCTACTGTATTGAGGCAAAACTTAAGGAATTTAGTTTGAAGCTTACCGAACTGCAAGGTTTAGCTTATTCACTGAAGCAGTATCTAAAACTGTTGGAAACTATTCAGGAACTACTGAAGGTCCTCGCCACTCTGTGGGAGAAGTTCAGTGAAACAACAATCTATTCAAGGCAACTACAGCCCAGGATGAAAATTCTACTGAAACACCATCCAAGTTCGAATGCTTACCTAGAATTGAATTACCCAACTTCCACAAAAATGGAATACCTACTAGGAAAAGTTTACAAATGCTTTGAGCAAGGACAAAATTCATACTCTGGTGGACAAACTTTCCTTTCTTCTGTGACTGTTAAGAATCAAGAAGGAAAAGATATAATTGGTTCTCACACCCAACATGGTCCGGACTACAATGCTGCTGTGCGAGCCCTCAAGGAACGTTACAACTAGTCTAGAGTCACCAGTAGGAACATTCATAAAAACTTTTCAGAGCATATCTGGAAGTTAGCAGATGAAGGAATCGGAAAAATTGTTACTCCACAACAACGAACAGCTGAGAATGCTCCATCAATTCATTGGATACTCCGTACACAGTTATAGCAGAATTTCACATGCCCGACGAATTTATAAAATATTGGACTGGAAAAAACAACAACAGTAGACTCTACTACAATTCCAACCACCGACTGAGTTGCTACAGCAATACCGACTTTGTCTTCAGGGCAGGACGAATGATACACCCACATCCCTGTGTGCAGAATGAATGCAGCATACATGCAATATAGTTCACACTGCTCACTTCTAGCGCACATTAAAATTTTGGCTTGCAGCACGCATTCTGTGTGTATGCAATATGCATGTGGCATGAGGGCATTTTAAGTGTCAGATCAAAGCAAATATGAGTGCAACACACGTGCAGTATTCTGTAAGTATATATTTATCGATTCACCTTCTTTCTCAGCCTTCCTATATTTATTAGAAATACAGTATTCTTCATTGAGTCAACAATGACCACACCAGGCAAAACTATGTTTCTCACTTCAGATGGGTCACAGTACCTTACAATTACCATTGCCAAGATAATGCATGGAGACTACTCCCAGAAAGATAGTGCAGTGCTGGACAGAGGAGCTTGTGTGAATGTAACAGAAGACTTAGAGCCATGTGGCTGAAAGTTAAATGTCTTTAATGCTCAGACCATGTCAACTTGGGTCCATTCCATTTCCAAATCACATTATTTGTTGAATTGCAACTCTCTCCTGCTTATGAAGAAGGAGGAATAACACTACTTGTGCCTACATTAATCTGTCAATCCCTTCAGCCCACCCACCAGCTAATGTCTTGCAACTACTGGAACTCGTCTCCATTAGGGAAAAACTCCAATAGCTGACCCAGAATTAGGAGATTCAGTAAACATCCTCATCAGTACCACGGACAGAGAACAATTGGAGGCTCAACAAGAACCCAATCATCAGCACTATCTTTGGCTAGACACTGGGAGGGGAAACCACTTCACATCTATCACAGCGGTAACCAGTTCTATTTGTTCAACCAGATGACATCGAGCTATTCAAATTAGTCAAGTTGGTTGCTATCTCTAGCACTGGAATGTACAGTTGATCTGTCTCCATTTGTCAGTGGTCTTCCATATGCATAAGTTGAAGTGTGAGAAGAATCCATGGAGTTATTAGAACAGGATTGAGTGATTGTGTCCAGAAGGAATCGTTTGTAGAAATATTTGATCTATTTAGGTAGAAGTCACTACCGATCACACTCATTGAGCAGGCTCATAGCACAGCTGAATACAGATGGATTAAATAGCGTCTGTAGTCATGTTCACGATGATCTGCAACCCCAACAACCTTGACTCACATCATGCTAAGCATCACCCCTATTCTCACCCAGTCATTTATCAAATCTCCACACAACAACTTGGGTCATCCTGGAACATCAACTATGCTTGTGATCATTATGGAAGATTATTACATGTGTCCCATTCAAGCTCACCCTTTGAATGTTTCATATTGGACTTTGTGAGTCCTTTCATTATTCATCATTGCAATCTAAGAAACCAACTAGAACAAAAATAAATCTGCGCTAAGTTTTTGTTTGTCCCACCATTAGAGCCATACAATTGAAACTCTGCTTTGAATTGTCAACTGAAGAATTCATAGCCACAGAATGTTTTAGTGCTTGCTGTGGAACTCCCAGCCACATTCTTAGTGACAATGGCTCCAATTTCATTGATACTAGATGTATTCACTAAAGTACAGGATTGAAAAAATTCAAAGCAGACTGTGTAATTCACGATTTTAGTTACAGTACATGCAAGTGCACATTATTAGTAGTTGCTCGGTGAGTGTACAGTACATACCATTAAAGAAATCATGAAAATCTGTGAGTTTACTTACTTGAGTATGCATTCCATTAAACATGCACTCCTTCCAAGTTAGAAGAGCAAGCTGTATTTAGACACAAAAATGATCTGCGACTAAAAAAACTATGAGTATAGGTTAAACTTACTGAATATATGTCATGAATGTCCTTTTTGCCTTCATCATTCTCTCTTTTAACCCAGTGCCGATTCAAATACTGGCAAATACCATTGAGAACACGACTTGAAAACTGATATTCCTCCCAAGCATTAGTATAAAATTTCAAAACCAATTCTCCTATCAAGCCATCACCACCCTGTAACAAATAAGTGTATGTAGTTGAGTAAATATAAATGAATACAATATGGTGAAACTAATTCAAGCATAAAAGTGACTTTTCTTAATCAAAGGGGTCAAAGGAAGAGCAATAAAATGTGAAATTAAAGAAGAAAAAAAGCTACTGGGAAATCAAACCCAGGAGCTCTGGCTATAGTCACCAGTCTAAGCTATGCACAACAATCTAACAATCTACGAATTCAAACTTCTTGCACTTAAACCCTATAACGTTGTTATGAACTACTAGTTACAGTCTCATACTCACTGTCTGAACACTATTTCAGTGTCAACTATAAACACATAACTTAATTGCTTCTTGCTACAAAATTTAATGATGGGCCAAACCTTGATAGTACTTTCATTCATGATGCCTCATGTCGTTCACTACCTCTCTCATATAGTGCTGTCCAGAAATGCCGTAAATTGCAAATCCCATCCCACAGTCCCATGAGACTCTGGTAAGTCCACCTGTTCCTCTTACTCATACAAACACGTCTTACTGTCCATCCTATTCCACAATCCCATGGGTCAGTGAAGTAGATTCGTGTAACATTTTGTTCTGATAGCATTGGATTTATTAATCTTTGTATCATCAACACATTTGTACCCTTGTCTGCAATGACCCTTTTTTGTATATTAACACCTTTGTTCCACTCAGTCTGTTTGTCGAAGTGTGTCGTCGTGCCACATGCTTCACACGGGCTCTAGCTTGAGCTTGACTATTTAGGTTTCATTATGACCATACTTTTCATAATAATATACTATCCCATGGGATCTGCAGGATGGAAAATGAAAAGTGGGACCGCACCAATCCCCAAGTTTCACAGGATTGGGGGGATGGGATGTACAGTGGGACACATGCATCTGTAAGAGGGACAGATGGATATTCCTTGGAATTTTCCACTGCCCCATGGGACTGTGGATGGGATTGACAATGTACAACATTTCTGGACACCTATGTAGTTATACATAGTATATTATATATATGTATACTAGCAAGTACCCAGCCACACATTGGCGTTTGATGAAATACCTTCTCAAAATTATGAATGCAGTAGCATCAGATATTTTATCCATTCTTATTCCCCTATTACTTGATTTACGTAGTTTCTTCCCGAGTCCTTTCAGCTCTTCATAACCTTTACACTATTCAGCTATTTCTTCTAGAGCCATAGATTCCCTTTGACCTTAGTCTATCCTGATTCTCAGGCTCTATTCTTAAGCTTTGTGCAACTATTGCCTCCTCTATCCATTCTTCACTGATTTCACCTCTTTTTAGTAACAATTAGTCATCATTTCTAATTGCCTTCGTTTCCTTGCCTTCTAGAGAATGTCATGATATGTAGTTCCACTCAGTTTAAGGAGATGCTTTACCAACTCGGTTCAGACCATGAATTATTCATGAATACACACCCCTTCGTGACACGCTTATTATTATATACAGGTAGTACTATACTGTAAATAAAAGCACAATACAAAGTTGTGTGTATCATAAAATATACAAAAGTACATACTTTCTGTATTGTAATCAAACCGACGGAGTGAACTCTGGGATCTACTTCATCAAAGTTCCCTACCCCTCCCACTTTCCCAATACATGTATATCAAAGCTGAACTGTTAAAGTGCTATCCAGCAACATCATCAATCTGATGAACCACACAGAAATTGCATGGAATTTCCATCCAATTTTTTAATGAAATTTAAATTTTGAACCAAAAAATGTGTTGCCTAACAAAACAAAAAAAGAAAAAAAAAAGAAGAAGAAAACTTCAATTGCCAGTCACATAATTAATGATCAGTACCTGTTCGTGTGCAATTGAATACCTGGTGGTGAGCACTTACTGTATATTCAACAGAGAAAAGTATAGAATGGGCGCTTACATGGTTAGTGGGAACATACCCAGTAGACTATGGAATGTAATTATGAAGTTATATTATTAAGTCATTGTTGTAGAATCACAAAACTATAACTAAGAAAAAAATGAAAAAGTTAACATGAGCATAATTCATACACCAGGTTTTTCAGGTGCCACAATGTGACAGAAAAAACACAAGCGATTGCAATGTCCTTTTTGCAACTTTGAGCTCTATATAATGCACTTGTGCCTAAGGTAACTATAAAGGCAACGTTTGTTTCTGGCTTACTTCATGACTCTGAGTTCTAAAAATCACTGGACATGTTGTCTAGAGTTTGTAGAGCATCTTGAAGATGTTACAGCTTTACAAGTACACTGCAGATCCTCCAGTAAACTCATACACGTTACTGTCAAACTTTTTACCATCTTTCTCACCTCTTTAGGCCTTGGAATGCCTGAAACCACCACGATACACTCAGTTACAACAGTGAAAGGGTTAACTACCCTTTGATGCTTAAGGTGCTATTCCTACAGCACTCCCAAATTATGTCACTAATACACTCTTTAACTACTGCGGATTATTATGTGAGACATACCCACATAGTGCATGGAAACTCCCAGAACACTCATGGATAAATGATGGCAAAGCTGGACAGCCATGGCATTCATGTACCAAACTGACACATAACACACTACTTTCTAGAACCAAAGTAGTTTTATGCTTTTTAGTGGACAATTAAAATCTAAGTAAATTACATCTAAATTACATATATATAGTACAGTAGTATTAAATCAAATAACATACTGGTTGAATTTGATTGAGATGAGTTTCCAAGTAATCCTTTAGGTGAGAATACAGCTCAATTCCAACAAATTGTGCCCTGCCTAAAAACAAAAAATAGAAATAGACCAAAGTATTTTTTTTATACAAATTTACCTGAACCAGTGGTGGCTGTAGAACGCTTTCCACGTGATTTACTAGTAGACTGAGAAGGCTGTTGAATGCTAGTGCAGTAATTATAAACATGTCTGTATGTAATAGTTAAGAGGAAAAATTAATATGATGAAAAAATACAAGCATATACGTCAGCCATTGTGTATGAATGCTTAGCTATCATAGTCAAAATTATACAAATATTCAAAAATCCATTCAGACAAGTTTGTACTGTTTTTATAATTTTCTCTTTGTGACACTCCATGATTTTAAAAATGAGCTACTTTTACACCATACCGTCTTAGGTTTTGATGAAACTCAGCATACAAGCTGGTTAGAATCACACAACACCAATTCTCAAATAATTATTAGACAAATCGAACCAGTAGTTTAGGAAATATCCCAAAAAAGCTGTTGCTATGATATTGGAAACCCTTCACTACATTTGATTTAAAAAACTGCCTTTTATTTTTAGTAGTTCAGTGCTTGTTGCCCAGAAACTACTGGTAATTCAGATACGATTGGCTTAGTTTTGATGCTACAGGGAGCTACTTTTGGAAATTAAGGTAAAAAAAAGTAACATTGAATTTGTTAGCAAATGTGTTCAACAGATCTATACGCTTAATTCTAGAAATAAAACAGCTGTTTCCGAGAGCTACTGTTACTTCATGCAGTAAAAACAGTTAAAATAGTACTGCAGAAGCTACCATTACTCTAGAAATTTTTAAGTAAGAGACTGTCGTTTAGTAGTTATTAAATAAACTGAATCGTTAATGGCTATTTACTTGAACTTGTAGAAATGACACTACTGAACTTGATAGTGCAAGCTTCATGAGCACCCAATTGGAATTACAACTACTGGCTCGCTCACCATGTGTGCTCAAGCACACCACTGTGTCTATTTAAAGAGGACTATGCCAAAAATACTCTTACATAAAAAAAATATCTCGGCAACTTTAACATGTTTCGTTAACAAATACAGGAGATCAAATTTAGGGATCACAATGTCAAGGTAACGTGATCCTGAAGGTCAAATTTGAGGTCGTACAGTATGAATAGTTCAAAGCTCTAAACTCATTGATTTTCCCCAACTTGAGCAATAATCACCAAGCTAGATTATGTGACAATAAAAAATATGAAATTATAATAATAGCAATTTTTTTTCTCTTTTTAACAGCCAATATATAGTTAATTAGAACTTAACCCGACGTTTTGACTTCTTGCCGAAGTCCTATTCAGGGGTCAAGAAGTCGAAACGTCGGGTTAAGTTATAATTAACTATATATTGGCTGCTAAAAATAGAATTTTTTTTGCTATTATTATAATTATTTCAGCCAAGAATGACTGAATAATATGAAATTAGGCTAAAAAAATTCTGAGATACGAGTAAATAGAAGTTGGGCGACCACACTCTGCTAAGCAAAAACTGAGTTGCTATGCATATTTCTTAAACTAGTGATGTACTTCAGCACAATGGCGAGCGAGCCATTGTGCACACATTATTCAAACAAGGTAAAGTAAAACATTAAATCTGATAAAATGCCTCTGTATGCAAAAAAACAAACAAAAGGACTACATTTATTTAGTTGTCCTGAAGTTACTGTTCTAACTCCTATTCACCTAGTTTAGGAAAACACTATTTAGTTCATTTATTCCTAAAACACAAGTACATGTACGTAGCTGTTGTACTAGTAGTGGTAGTTTCTGTAGTATATCTGACTATCTAAATGATCAGTAGATCCTGACAAAACAGTACTCAATACAAAAAAAAGAAGGCAGTTTTGGATTATGGTAAAGGGTGTTCAATGCCACAGTAACCACTTGCAGCAAAATTTTTGCGACTTGTAACAAGAATTTCTAAGGAATTATGAGCCTAACTCTAAAATAACACTTGGTTACTGCTGTAGTAAACTGGGGTAAGCCTAAAACCTGACAAGGCAGTCAATAGTTAAATCAATGCTTTAAAATTTTGTTCTTCTTTAGCTATGAAGTAGCTGTAACGCACAACACTTTTACACTTTTACAAACACAATTGTTCACTGGACATACCAATACAATACTAACATTGTAATATCTTCGTACTTGACTGTGGGCAATGAATTTCTCAGTAAGAACAAAACTGTTGCATAGGTCGTATTTGCCACTAACAGTATAGAAAATGAACTCTGGTATATAAGTTTGTAAGACCTTACTGACTCCTGTAACATTTAGAGACAACCTACATGACTCAAAAGAATAAACAAATAAATTTTCTTGGACAACAGGGTAAGGGTTGCTACACCAAACGATTCGGTTTTATGGGAAAGGGACGGGGTCGACCACCACGAGAACAAAAAAGATTATATGCAATAATGGCATACGTACGTCCCCACATAATAAAAAAAATATCCCCAATTATCAATTGCATTACCCTGATAGTGTATCACCAGCTTCGCTCGCTCGCCAAGTACTGATCTGATTAGTCTAATATTTATTTGAGAATTGGTGCAATGGATTCAAAAGTAGACCAAGGTTCTTCAAATCTGGTTGGTGTTGGTCGTTACAGGTAATAGTAAGTCCTGATCAAATAGAAATTCTACTGAGCTAAGTGAGAAAAAATTTATTCTTGAAATAAGGTGACTAGCATTATAAAAAAAAACCACAAGATGAGTGGATGAAGGTCATGAAAGGTGTTTACAAAAAAAAAATGCTATTATGTACATACAGACAACACACTGTATTGTGCTTACAGAGTAAATATTGTGAATGAACAGTTATTACACAGCTTCTACATAAAGTGAAAAAAGAACATGTATCCCATCCTCAAAAGTTGCAAAGTATATCTAAACTAAAGAAATATTTTATGATTATGTTGTTGTTGTTTTTTGAGATTGTATTATTTAAAACCTACATAATCAAAAGGATACGTATATAATCCCATATAACGTTTCTTTGGCATACTTTGCCTACTATAAATGTGATGTATGCCAGTAGACAAGTCATCCCAAATATCAGTAAGATTCACAGTCTTCATCCCATGTGGGTTATGAGGAATTTTAGTATGTCGATTGCTGCTCATTCTGGAGAAAAACATATGTACCATGTAAAGGTCCTAGTAAACCTTATCTCAATTGATATGAATTAATAAAAATGCATCAAGCCGTACTGGTATAACTTCAAATTTTAGATGAAATACCAGACACAATATTAAGATACCTGCAGTATTACTGGGGTGATGGGCAATATACAAATATAGAGTGACTGTCAAAATAGGATATTATGGCTTCGGCTATTACAGAGTGAGCATGAACACTGAATAAGGGATTGTTAGGCCTTTTACACCCCCCCCCCCTGAAAATGGTTTTGCCCCCTTCCTGAAAATTATGATGACCCAGTTGCCACAATATTCATCAATTTCAAGAAAACAAGAAACCCCCCCCCCCCTGAAATTTCAAAATTGTTGATTAAACCCTTTTAAGTTTGGTTAAACCGCTTAAAGTTTGATAGTCCTTAGTGTTGGTGAATCAATGTAATGGGGGAGAGAGATTAAGCACAAAACCAGAGAAAGATAAAATGTAAGAGTGTAAAAGAAAGAAAAGGTAAGAGGGGAAAAAAGAGAACAGGAGAGGAAGGGAAAAGAAAAGGGGGAAAAAGAAAAATTTACTCACAGGAGGGTCTCAATTCATCCAAGTAACAATGTGTAGCAGTATAGAAAAGTATATCGGTCATCAAAACCGATCACCAGCAGGAAAAGAATAGAATAATAGGAAAAAAATAGGACAATCAGATGATAACCAATCTGATGATCAGTCCAACACTAGCATAAGCCCTCAGCATCATGTGCCAACAAGAGTATTTTAAGTTGCCTTAAACAAGAAGCAGCAATACAATAATAGTGATCTGAAAATGAAAAAAAGATCAACTTGTTTAAAGCACATGAACATGCAAATATTAAAGCATACAGCTATGAAACCGAACAAAGGAATATGCAAAAAAGATGACAATTAGGTCATGCAAAACTAGTTTTTGAGTAGTCTACCACCAAAACTAGTAGTGGCAGAGAAAAATTACAGAATAAATGTATAGAAGGGGAGATGGTCTGTGTACTCTGCTTTTAATAGTAGTCTTCGCCCAAAAATAGGCTGAAAAGTTTCTATAAGTAGCACATCAAAAGACTCAAATACTCCAATTTTAATCTGATTGTACTTTTAAAGGCGAAAAGGCTATTGTCTCCAAGATCCAGCATTCGGTGACAGAACTGAAAGATAGGCAAGGATGAGTATTGTACGGAACTTAATTGAACATGCACTCTAAGGGTGTCCAAGAAATACTTAATTGAAATAAAATTGCATACATTCACCTTTATAAACACATGTATAAGAGTGAACGAAGCAAGCAGGACAGTTGGAAAAAAATCTCAGAGAAACTCGACCTGTTAAACAAGTGCTCATGGCCTCTTTGTGGCCATTAATTAGCTTTGCAGCACAGACAAGTGTCTCTAGATGTACAAAGTTAGTTTTCTAAACAAGTTGGGATGGAGAAAGTATTTATATAATGAATAACTGAACAGAAACATATTCCCTTGCATAAAAGAATGTGACCCAACAATTCTTTACGTCTGCACTCAAAACTGTGGAGTAATTAAAACAGATTGACATGGCCAATGGAACTCTTATTTTAAGTTTAACATCAAAAGCTGTAACCAAACATGCTGATTATATACATAACCTTAAATAAAATATTTTGCTGGGCTAGTTCACTCACCTAGTGCTATGCTGCTAAGCCACAGTTAGCAAAAAGAAATAACTTAGCTTTTAGACTTCATTTTTTTAAATGACTTCAAAAACACACACACACACACGCCAACAAACGGAAATTACAGTAAACTGCTATTAGAAATGTATTTACTGCGAATAACTCTGTAAAATTCTGGCAGTTATATTAAACATAAGTACATAAACTCATACCTTTTTCACAACTTCCTACAGCAAATAGCTCGGTCATTGTTGTAGACACTCGCTAACTTATTTAATGAGAGAAGAAAAGAAACGATCAATCACCACACGAAAAAGTCTCAGACCTGAATACTTCTTAATAGTCCTTCTATAAAATACTTGGTAATGGTCGCCATTTCTACTTCAATATTGCCGAGTCATCATGACCGGAATTATCCTATGCCGCGGAAAAGGGTAAGACGGTTGCTATGGTTATTTGTGTCTAGAAATTATTCGCTCACCATGTCCGCCAACACTCAAGCAGAAAGTGTTATCAAGAATATTATCAAAGAAGTGGCTAAAGTTTGTCTATCTATGAACTACAAAGATCCTGAAACGTTGGCAGCATTTATGGTAAATTGCTATAGCTCGCTGGCTACTCTAGCTACTGATATTGAGTCACACCACCGGCTCAATTAGAACACACCTGAGCAATTTTTTTAGTCTGGGGAAATTTTTTTTTGTGAAGATGTAACAAAAACTTCACAGTCAGCTGAATATTATTAATTATACATATACATAGCTGTCAGGCTTGGGATAAAATATTTTTTTGATGGATAGCGAAAAATCACCACTAAAAGTTCTGCAAACATTTTTTGCCATTAAACAACAGGTGAAAGCTGTGGTTTTGGATCCAGACAATGAGTTCAATGTAGAACGACCACTTACAAAAAATGATGTTCAAAGATTAATTCAGGTAAGTTACATGGTTGGACAATGATATATTGAGCAGATTACTTTATTTTTAGACTTGTGTGGAGCAATTGTCAGATTCTACCTCACCAGCAATGGACACTGTAAAAATGCAAATTCATTTTGAAATGAATTTTTCTGAAAAAGGTAATTATTTTTTCTTTCAGTCATTTTGTATCAATATATTATACCAAACTACCAAAATACAATTTAAAAACTTTTGATATAACTTATTACATGCTTGTTAAAAATTGTGTAAGAAAAGTTGAATTTAATTGACCGTCTAAGTAAGAAAAATAAAGCTATTGCTGTACAGATGTCATAATTGTGCTGTAAATTTATAATTCTTATACTTATCCTGGTGACTGAAAATAAATTAAAATGCAGCTTCACCTGATGGTGCCCTTGGTAAAAAAAATATTAGCTTATGCTTAACACCAGTCAAAATTATTTTAAAGCCTAATTTCTGGGATAAATCACATGACTTTGGCTATGACTGACTCAATATACTACTTATTTCCACATACACACCTATCAAATTTTCTAGATCTGACACGCCTGCCCCAAATTACTGAACCTAGATGTTTGTGTTTGTGTTTTCTAATATTTACATCACTTCTATTCACTTAACTGACACCCTTTCTCATCTATATAAACGTAATTATCAGCTCCTCTCACCCTCATACAACTAACACTTATCACGTTTATGCTTAGTCACCCTACCTCCTCTCTTTCCTATATAACTACATATTATCACTTTCTCTTATTTCTCAGTCTCTTCAGTATATCAAAATCTGTAGTCTCATAAAACAATTGAGATATTAACTTGATTGTGAGATTCAGGGGACCCAATCCTGCCTTATAGTAACAGAGCACTGTAGGGATTTTGTGTTTGGTTTCTACAATTCCCCTCACTTAGTTTGGAGCTGTTGTATAGCGGGAAATTTCCGTGGGGTTTAATTTTCGCGGTTTTCGAGGTTCAACCCTTATCCGCGAATAATAAACCCTCGAATTTCATTAACGACAAAAAGGGGTGTGGTCACACATGGCCTGATTCAGCACAGCAATTTTAGTGATGTCTCTGTTGAAGTACTTCAAGAGAGCGGAGAAAGGAGAAACAAACGGGCTCCCAGATCCTCAAGGTCCACTGTCAGAGATTATTCCATCATCTTCAATTTCAGCTGCTAACTTCAGATTGGCACATAACATTTAGCCACAATCATTGGTCTAAGAGAATACAATGGAAGACTACATTAAAGGGATACTAATTCCATATGTCCAGAAGAAGAGGGCAGAACTTAAACTCTCTTCTGATCAAAGAGCCCTTGTATTGTTTGACAAGTTCAAGGGTCAATGTACAAGCTCTATCTTACAGCTGCTGGAATATAATGATATCAGTGTGGTTATGGTTCCTGCTAATTGTACAGACAGACTACAGCCCTTAGATGTCAGTGTCAACAAAGCTGCTAAGAATTTTTTATGTGGGAAATTCCAGGACTGGTATGCCACTCAGCTTTGTGACCAGCTAAAGGCTGCAGGTGGTGGCAATGCCAAGTTTGTTGATCTAAAACTGAGTATTATGAAACCATTGGGGGCCATGTGGATGGTCAGCATGTATGATTACTTTCTGTCCAAGCCAGAAATCATAAGAAATGGATTTAAAGGAGCTGGTATAAACATTGTTCGTGAATCATAATGTAACTAGATGACTGCGCATTGCTGCTTGATCAAATATTATTCTCGAGGGGTTTAATCCATTAGAAATTGCAGTAGATATTGCAATGGCAAATAACCCACAGTCACTCCCACCTTTCTGTTTCTGCACATTTACAAAATTAAGCTTCACTGTCCCAAATAGATTGAAGACCACCTTTTCAGTGTCAGGATCAAGCTCACTGTACATTGAATCGTACACATTAACAACACCACCATCACAGTCAATACTTGATACCACAATCCAGTGGTTTCCTTGACTATGGATTATTTGCAACTGGTTCTTGGTATGTGGGGACAATCTCTTCTTAGATTGTAGTAATGTGGACTGCAATCCTTTAATGTTGGGAAATTCAGCTTGTAGAAAGTTCTGGGCTAAATTGATAGGTATGTCAGATAGTAAATCCTCCTTGGTAATGCTAGTTTCTATCTCCCTACATTCCTGTTCGGTGACGTAAAACGGCTTCTTCTTCTTTGGTTCTGGAGGTTTTTCATATCCAGATTGCAAATCATCCTTGGTTAGCTCAGACTTGGAAGGTTCATCCTTGGTTTCAACCTTGGAAGGTACTGAAGACAGCATTAACTTAATCAGCTTCTTAACTTTGGTAATTTCCTTTTCCCTCCCCTCGAACTTCAATGTACAGGGGAGTTCAGGCCTCCTTGTGGCAGATCTCCTGAGTAGTGTCTGCTACCAGTCAAAGTGCAAGTGATAGACCCTCCACGTCGTAGAAATACAGAACATATTGATGAAATCCTTCTAGGCACATGGCCAACTACTCTGGCAGCCCTCACCATGCCTACTGCAGATGGATCATGAGGGTTTCCTAAATCTCTTCTGCAAGGTAGTTGCTCACCAAGATCAGCGTTCCAAACTTCCTGATATACATGAAAGCCCCGCACAACGCTCTCAACGAAGAAAGTGGCCATGCCAGCGCTGAGTTGAAAGTGGGTGTGGTTTAGCATTAATCAACCCACCAATATTTCACCCACGAATTTTCTAAGGCAAGCAGTTCCGCGAAAATTTAACCCCACGGAAATTTCCCGCTATACGGTAGTTCAGAACTCGCTTTGACAGATTCACACTATATTGTTAATTGGTTTAGTAATGTAATTGAAGAACAATTTATTTCATAGATCAGTACTTGTCTCAACATGCGCAAGTCCTAGAATCTCGTGTACTCCCTATTTTTAAAGATATTGCTGATTCTAGAGCAAGAAATAGAGAAGAACTTGATGGTGAGTTATACAAACTATGTATCAGCAACTACTAAAACTGCTTTTTAGCCTTTCTTTGACTATTCTAGTAATTGGCGAGCGAGTGTAGCAAGCGAGACACTTACAGGGGTAACACAATTGAAAATCGGGGATGTTTGTTTATTTGTATATATGTTTGGACGTACGTATGTCATTTTGTACTTTGACCCTCGCGTTTTTGTGTTATGTGGTCGACCCCCGTCCCAAATTGCACTAAACAGAATCCTCTGGTTTATCGATCAGTACCCGTATCACCCTAGAAATTGAATTGTTTACCGTTTTGAATTCTTTTGCGGGTGCAGTTAAAACTTGAAAACTTAAGGGACTTCCATTTCTATTCGAGTTAGTGGCGGTGGTAAGTCAATGCGCTCTTTATTATGGTTATAAGCCGTGCGCAACAGTATTTACTTGAAAATACATTGTCCACTAGACTACCGCATTGTGTGTTACAACCACTACTTAGCTAAAGAATATCACAAAGAAAACTTTTAAATAACGTGTATTGTTTTGTTGTTGTTATTTTCCTTCAATTCAAGCAGTTGCAGAGAGTTGTTACTATGGCACTGAAATCCCTTTACCGTGTATGCGAAATTTAAAAACTGGACCTTATTTTCAGTAGCTTCAGTGTTAGAAGTCAAAATCATTCATATAAAAATAGTATAGTCTTTAGGCTCGCTCGCCATTTGTGTTCAAGCACATCACTAGTTTAAGTACACATACACCTAAATAAATATTACCTTGAGTGTTATTTCTTAGCTTTGTACAGAAAAATAGAATGTTATGCAGTACTTCGCTCCGGACTTGGATTGCCAACTCAACTACCAGTTCTTCGAGCTGCAAATGGTAAGTTACTTTTTTTCTAGACTCATAAATTACTGCATTATTAAAAACTAGCAAGTACCCCCCACACAGTGGCTCTTGACATATTGCAAAGTAAGAATGCAGTAACATTTAACTTCATTGTTATCATTCTCTATTATTGGTCAAGGTTGCATCAGTTTTACTCTCCTGTTCTTCCTATATACTATCTCAGCTTTTCTTATCCCCACTTTTCCTTTTATCAGTTTTCAACAAAAGCAGAATAGATTACTCGAGTAAAGGTGGTGTAAATTTCGAAAAGGGTGGAGGAAGTACGAAAAGAAGGCAAAAGTTTTGCAATATACGTCCACAATCATGATAGAAAAGACTACAGATTAAGAAGCAGGAGAGAGGCTAGGAGGAGAAGGGACTCCATGGGCTCAAGAAATTAACAATTAATATGATCATTCTTTTTTGCCTTCTCTGTTGTACTTTCACCTTCCTTTTAAATCTAAGCTGCCTTCCGGCCTCGTCAATTCCACCCGCTCTTTAGCTATACAACTAATCATTTTCTGCTGAATGTTATGACACCTTACCCATTTCAGATGACGATGTTTTATGCAAACTGTTGAGCTCATGATACACACCACTGTCGTTCGTTGTCGGGAAGATTTCTTGAACAAAACTTCCTTGTCGAACTGGAATACAAGCAATTACATCTCGTTTGATCAACTTTCCACTTGCCCACTTCAATAGAAGAGTAGAAACCCAAAATCATTGAATTAAGTATGACCAGAGACTCACTCTGATAAATGTGTTGCCTTGTCACCTTTGAGAAAGAATGTCTATAGTAGTAGTCATCTGAAGTCATTCCTTTCCGGCTCACTTCCATCAGAAAACAACAACAAAAAACAACAACAACTAAGAACAGAACCTGCCTCAGTGTCTAATGTCCTTGGGCTATAAAATAGATAAGAATTGGTTTGTACTGCAATTCACAAACCCCTTTCAACTTGGGCTTTGCCTTCGTGTCTTAGGATTTGTAATCACATCCAAACCCCAATATTGGTTATAACTATTACATATGGTACTGGTAGCAGAGCAGGGTATTCTATAAATTTGGATCTCGTTCAACCACTGTATCTGTTGGACATGAGTCAGTTAAAACAGTATCAAAAAAATTAGAAACTGCAATGTATTTTCTGTAAAAATTTTTAATGTGAAGTGCTTTACAGAGACAAAAAAAAGTGTTTGTGTTGTGCAGCTTGGTAAGGATTGTACAATAAACTTGACCATAAATTAGTCATACCCCCTCCAGCAGTAGTTTTAGTCTTAGAGTTTGCCGTTAGCTCTTGCAACATTTCATAGTTCCTTACAAATCTCAGTCACTAGTAATTAATGAATAATATAGCAATGTTTCATTAATTACTAGTGACTGAGATTTATAAAGAACTATGAAATGTTGATGCAGCAAGACATAAGGACGCAAATGTATGTAAATTAAAGCTCCATGTACTTGTATTGTGCACTTATTTCAGTTCAAATTCTAGAAAAACAGTACAGTAAAAAAACACAATTCATAATTCGGGAAGAAATTGGTCTGATGTCCATTAAAAAACAACAACTTATTCTACACAATGAGCTATTCACAATTATGATTCTTGGAGAATGATTAGAAATAGTCTTTTTCCACACGAAAAAGTTCCTGAAAACATATTAATTAATGGACCGGAGGAGGAAATGGAATTTTGATTAGTTCGGTACGTTTTAGAAACTAGGAGAACTATAATAAGCTAAGTGTATCCTCTAATACCATGTACCAGCTGTTGTCAGGAATTCTTCACCACACTCAACAGATTAGACCCAAAGCTCCTAATTTTTTGGAAAAGAATGTAAGTTCAAGTCTGTTCATGACAATCTAAAGACCTTCAGGAGGAGGTATAGCTAATGTCACTATGCACACTGAAGTTATTTCTAAAGAAGAAGAAAACCAACTCTGGGAGACTAATGCTATGGGTTTGGACAATTCTAAAGCACTTCTTAGAGCTGTATTTTATCTTAATGGATGGAATTTTGTTATTCGAGGGGGTTAAGAACATCAAAACCTTAAATTGTCACAGATAGTAAAAGTCATTTCTCCTTCTTTGTTCAAGATGATCTAGCTAACTTCAAGAAGGAAGCCAAAACTGTTTCCCTTTTTTTTTCTTTTTTTTTTCAATTCAAGTTCTGGCGACAGGTGCCATGTTCGTATTTCAGATTTGTATTTCTGAAAGCTTCCTCTTGATGCTTGGAAAATGACTATTTTTATGATATGGTTGCCAACCATCAACTGATCCTGATAAGCTCTGGTTCGCATTAGTACCTATCAGAAAAAAATTCTCTCTCTTCCCTGTTTAATACCATATGTAGTGAAGCTGGCATTCAGGGCACAAAAACAAATCACTCATTGCGAGCTACTGGAGTTTCAGAGTGGTTCCAAGTTGGAGTGCCAGAAAATTTATTAAAGAACGGACTATAAATCTGATATAGCCTCCATTATTCCCGTAAGAATGTTTATTAGAGGGCAAAGCTTGATATGGTTCATAGCAACAGTTGAAAATGACCAAAGAAAACAATTAATAAACTAAAGAGATTATTGAGTTAATAGCAGCTAATTCAGAGTTAATAAGTATGCAATGGGACTTTTTTTACTTCTTTACAATGTATGTGTTTTGTCGCTGCCGTTGATCTGAAGGTGCAGTTGTGGTAGGATGGAGCTGTATGCTGAATATGTATAGGAATGGAGTGCTATTGTATTGTACTTTTACATTTAAATACTTCTTGAAAAGTAATGTTTTTATCAGTCAATAGCCCATTCGCAGCAGCCAGGTGTTGTTCCGACGTTGTTCTTTCATATGTTCCCAAGACTTTTAGTGAGCGATGTCCAGTACTTGACAACAAGCATGGTTGCTGAAGTAACAAGCTATAATTTGAGCTCTAAAATGCTGCACCTTAGAAGAATCTAGGTGGATGACAATTATTATAAACAACAATGAATGTGTAAAAAAATCAAACAAAAATAACCCAACAACAAAATAACAAAATTTGTCATAGCCTTTTCTTATTTCTTTCTCGGCTTACTTTTTGACTCCTGAATTCTCTTCTCATCCTTCGATCTCTCCTGCTTCTCCAGTATCTCTGTCCTTTTAATCGCCTTCAATTTCTTAATTGCATGTCTTCTACTGAATTCCAGTGAATTATTTGTGTATACACACACCCTTGGCCATTGTCATCACTGACACACAAGCAATTTTATCTACTTTAGTAGTAGCTGTAGTAGATGTTTAAGTATGTGTTATTGCATGGAAAGAAATGTGTATGGCATTATCATTTCTTGGCCATTAGATGCCATGACAAACAATTAAAAAAAAAACCCCATTGCTGTAATTCAGGCTTAATTTTTTATTTCTAGTTTTAACATACAATTCCAGCAGAAAAAATACCTTTAGTGGGCTTAGGAAGAAGGAGAGTGGGAGAGGGAAATGGATGTAATTTAACTAAGTGGTAGAGGTACAATGAATAAAAATACCTTATGCTACTGCATTCCCAATTTGCTGAAGTTGGTACATCAAGTGACACGGTGTGGTGGGGTACTTGATAGTTGGTTATTATAAAGTATTACTAAAGTAGAGATATTATAGACAATCTTTATACTTCTTAACCACCCAAGACACATTTCATCAGATTGCTGCACTTGTGCATACAGAGACACCACAGTTAAAACTTCTACACTTAAACTTTACAACCCAGCATGGATCTATACAGAAAACCAATCTAGGAAGGGAAAAAACAACTTCCTTAGATTTTAAATTTTAGAAGGGGCAATTAGATTAAAGTGCAGACATATTAAGCTGTATAAGAGTACTTATGAACATGCTAAAGTTAGTTGATTTATGTTGCATAGTCATAATGTTAATACAGAAGGATTTCTAGAGGGGAAAAAATATACTGGGGGGGGGGGGGGGGGGGGTGGAGTGATATGGATTCCATGCTTTAGCAAATGCCACTGTTCTGTGTGCTGCTACATAGCCCACTGCCATTGAGTACAAGCATGACAGCATACACTCCTTTATTGTTGAATTTTTTTTCTTGAGAAAATGTATTTTTCCTTTAATTTAATGTGTCTGTAATTTATAATATAGTTTGTAAAATAATGTGATTATGGGCATAATAACCTGATTTAGATCATATCACTCCATTGATGGTAAAGAGAAATAAACCCTCCTTTCAAAATTCCATAGACGTAATATATTTCCCCTTATTTTTAGTGACCTTTCTGTAATGAATCTGTTGTGCACAGAGCTAGCTGGAAAAAGAGATTACTCTGAGCAACACAATTCATTAACATCTAACTTGTTGTTTGTTGATCTTTGTATCTGTGTGGGTGAATACTTTTTAGTGGGACCAAGAGGGTGTTCAAATTTGGTTTGAAAAAACTCATTACATTATTTATGTATTTCTTACATTGTATTTGTGTACTTACCTGTGTTTTTTTCCTTTTTTGTCTGACCATGAGAACATAGCCATGTCTACTGAATGACCTTGCCTATCTTATAGGTTTTCACCCTAGATGACTGTGACCCATCTTACTCAGCTTTCGTTAATGCTCTTAGATTGATAGACTGTAGCCCTTCCTATAATTATAATGGTATGACTACTCTGTATTCCTGCACTAGTTATTTGTGAGTGTGAGAGCTTTTTTTTTTTTTTTTTTCCATTTAAAGAAGTTTATTGCAAGGTCTTTTCAGTTATATTCTTTTAAGAAGATAGACAAGTGACAGATGCACGCACAAACGATCAAGTTTGTTTTTAATAGGACTGGCATGCCCAAATTGCTTGGATTAGTGAAGTTTAGATTAACAAATTTATCTGTTTTATTCAATGTTTTTTTACAATAGTTCTATTCAGAAAAAAATATTTACGAACACACAAGAGTTCTGTGTCTTGGGTCTGCTTTGGAAACTGCCCTATTTAGAATAATTTGACTAGCCTGTTCTAAAATAGTCTGGCCAGTGGTCTGGCCTGTTTTGAAATGGTCTGGCCTGTTTTAAAATAGTCTGGCCTGTTTTTAAATAGTCTGGCCTGATTTAAAACAGTCTGAGGTTTGGAAATGGTCTGGCCCATTTTAAAACGGTCTGGCCCGTTTTTAAATGGCTAGACCATTTTAAGACAGTCCAAGTTTGTAATTGGTTTGTAACATATATATATATATATATATATTCCACTCTAGATATCTTCACAATGATACCTTTAGGTACATGAGCTATGAAATAAATCAAGATATTTCAGGTTGATATTTCATGTTGTTATTTCAAGCTGTACCGCACAAGCTCATTACCCTTGTGTTTATAGCAATTGGCTAAACTTGTCACTTTTCCTGGTTTTTACAGCTACAATAGGAGACAAAATGAAGTTCAAAATACTGTTCCGTAGAATGGCTGAGTTACACAATTAAAAAACAGCCATTCCGTTCAACCAGCATTACCATTTTAATCTCTCTTGTTCACTGCATGCCTCACTCCAAATAAATATAAAAATTTGTTTATCCAGTAAAAACGTTCCGATTTTTTGTTTACAGGCTCCAGAGGTGGAGCTTTTCTGGTAAAAATAATTGAAGCCGTCCTTTTTTATGTTGTCTTGCGGAGAATAGCTAGCTCGACTACCGCACAGTATCAATGTTTTCTTGATGTTAGGACATCTCAGGCTTAGATTTTTTACTACTGAACGTCCATCAGTAGCTAACAGAAGACCTATGAAGTGCGGACCTCGTTATAGCTGTATGCCCGTTGAAACTTCAGTCTGCAGCTTTAGTGAAGCAAGTTAAATTTTTGTACGAGCTTTTTTTCACTATCTCCATAGCGTTTAACGGTCGATACAAGGCCTTAGCTTGCTGATATAGCTATGGAAGAGTTTCTAGCTAGAAATATTAGTGAATCGATAGAAAAGCTTAACCGTTTTTTTTGTTGTTGTTTTTTTGTTATTGTTTTTTTACCGTTTTAGTATCGGTATCAGCCGTTTAGTCAAAACAGGATTGGAACAAAATGGTAAGAATCTTCTTCCTGTGAGCCTCTCAACTGGGTTAGAGCAGCTGCTAAAATATCAGCTGGAGGTGTGGGTAGCCGCTATATACAATCAACTTTACCTGTGAGTTAACCGATTGATCACAGAAGACGCAAATACGTGTCAATTGAGAAAAATCAATAACGGCGGAAGACGTGAAAATGCGTCTTCGCGTCCACTTCGCCCTACAGCTTTGTGGAGTCAAGGAAGCCACCAATCACAATTGCAGACGATTTTATATTGTTGTAAGTATATTTTAGGCTTATAAAATACATAGACTGCCATAAGAAAATGTTGAGTAAATTTTGTCACAACAATAAGACTTCTTTCTGATAAAGTATAAATTGAAAATATATTTCATAATATAATAAAGGTACACAGAATGATTTTGTACAAACCAGTATTACTTTAGCTTAACTGCTCGTGATATGACAAATAGATAGCTATCTTGGCAAGTGGAACACTGGCACTTCAGCATCCTAGTGATGAAGACAATATTCTTGACCTGGCACAGCATGGCAGTTACAAGGATGGCAGTAACTCTGGTGGTAGAGTTTGGACAGCAAGAGTGACTTCAGTGCTGATGGGTGTAGTGACTGTAGTAGTTACTATGGTTAAGGACTCTGACGAGGTAAAGGAATCGATGACTAGGGAGCCCTCTGACATATACTTCTATTGCTATGACAAGTTGCACTTGATAGTAAGATGACAAACTATTCTGTCAACAATGCAGCCTACCAACACATCAAAAGTAAAGACATCTTGGAGTACCAAACTGAATGCACTCAAATATTCTATCATTTATTTGTGATGTACTTGTTTTCATACACAAAAGCCAATAAAAAGATTCTCTGTTCAAAATAAACCACACCCTAAATAAACATCAACAAATTCTTCCTGAATGTAAGACAGATGTGTGCAAAAACACTTTCACTTACCTCTATGATCCAGTCTATAGCAAACTGCTTCAGCCATGAAACCATGCCTCCAACCTTACTAGTGTGCTTTACTAAGAGCCACAGTGTGATGCCATAAAAAAATTTCCAAACGGTGCGCGATTTTTAATTCCTTAGCGTCGAATTTATGCTTTCCCAATAGCCTAGAGCGTATAATCGTTCGATAATACTGTCCCCAAGGCAATCTTCAACCGTTCGTCTTCTTTCTCTCGTTTAGTGTCACTCTCCCACCAAGCAATCTATCCTCTGTGTCTTGCGTGCGCCCGTGACCGCATTACATAATGCGCATAATTTTTTATTCGCGTGTAACCGGTGAAGAACCCTCTAGTACTGACTATAGCTGTGAAGATATCTAGTGTGGAATAAACCACTTATTACACTCTGTCAGTGTGATATGACTAGATATTTCACTCTCAGGCTTTATTTTCACTCACCTCTGGCTCATGAAAATATATTAGCCATTTCACTTTAACCCGAAAAGTTCTGCCTCAGAAGCCTGGAAACAAAAACATGAGCATAATTCATACACCAGGAACAGAAACAAAAAATCGAAACGTTTTATTGGATAAACGATTTTTTTTATATTTCTTTGAGTGAGGAGGCATGCAGTGAATGAGAAAGATTAAAACGGTAACAAGGTCGAATGGAACAGCTGTTTTTTTACCAAACGGCGTACCGTTTTTTTTTTCCCTAGTTTTTTATTGTACGACGGCCGTTCTACAGAAGAAATTCGAAACTTTATTTTGTTTTCTACTGTATATACTAGCACTAGACCAAACCCTCAACATTTGTTTAAAAATATGATAATTCACAAAAGAAGTCACTCTGTTGATGAATGACAAAGTTCTTAAAAATTTTAGCTTAATAATAGTTTTAGTATAAAGGAAAAATGTGAAGGTCTTGGAAGTCGAAGGTTGTCGTAGCTCAGTGGTTAGAGCACTGGTGGCTAAAGCCAGTGGCCCTGGGTACGATTCCTGGCGAAAACCAAGATTTTTCACTTTTTTCCTGTGCTTTTTTCCTTTTCCTGTGCTTTTTTCCAGACCCTTTTAGTTGAGAAAGTTGCAATCTAGTTTATATGAAGGATCAGAACTTGATAATTGTGATGATAAAGCCTTTTCAATCCACAAATTATGGCTCCTCTCCAGAGGGGGAGGTGTTTCCAAGGTCGACACCAAATAGGTGTTGTTAGGACAGAAGGACAGGGAATTGATCCAAACTCTGTCCGGGATAGTATCCGCTGCCACCTGGTCAAGTCTCATTGCTGGCCTGTCTGGTAGTATGTTAGTAGCTACCCCCTTTTGCTCCGCTCCCCAGCTGTTCCAAGTTAGAAGTTGTTTTAATAACTTATACTTAAACCTGTGATACAAAAAGGAAAGATGACTGCTACAATTTGAAGAGACCTCCTGACTCATGCGCGTACCGGCCTTTATACAGAAGGCCAGGACACGCCCACACTTTAAATGATTCATAGTTCATCAGCTATAATCTAGCACAATTATTGCGCCAAAACGCACACACACACACATATGACACCGTTCACAGTTTCTGTAAACAAGTTCAGGGCTGTTCGGGTATGCCCTTCATCTCGGGCAACTCCACTGCTGTTTGCTTGCTTCCTTCAGAAGCGGGGTGTGGCCCCACAGGTGTTCTGACGGCACATAATTGGTGGTCTGTTGAGTACGAGGCTGCAGCAATTAGTACTACTCAGCAGTATAAAGGGAAAATGTGAAGGTCTTGGAAGTCGAGGGTTGTCGTAGCTCAGTGGTTGGAGCACTGGTGGCTAAAACCAGTGGCCCTGGGTTCGATTCCTGGTAACAACCAAGATTTTTCATTTTTTTTCCAGACCCCTTTAGTTGAGAAAGTTTTATGAAGGGTCAGAACTTGATAATTGTAATAATAGTTTTGTTCTATTTCAATATAAATTTTAACCTAGCTAGAAGGATTTAACATTGGTCTGCTGGCATCTCTGGGATTCTTCAGGTGCTTCAAGGGCCTTTTATGGGCAACGTTTACAATCAGCCATTTTACGTTCCTGGAACTGATCCACACTTTCTAAAGATCTTTTACGTGCTTGACACTCCATCAGGCGGTTTTACGACTTTCTAAGGACTTCATGGCATTCTCTGGCTTGGTAGAAAAACAATAAACACAGGAATATTTGGTGTTTCAGACATACACATTAAAATAACACTTAGAGCACACTTTTTGGAGAGAGCAGGAATACTTTCCAGTTAATGAACAATCACACCTCCAGCAGCAGAGACTTCTAACACCAGACAAAGATTAGCACTGGAAATATATAGAACGCAGTAACAAATCTGAACTGAGAGTGGTAAAATGTGTACACTCACGTGAGTGTGTGTGATTCTAAATGTAGGAAAATGAATGAATGGACGTGACCACATAGTATTACTCTCCGTAGTGTCTGCCTTTCCTATCTTATTTTCAAAAACTAAGTCAAAATTCAAAGTAGTTTCAAATTAAAGGGACTTAAACTGTCATCTAATCCAAATTCCTCTTATCTCAAGTCATAAAAGTCTGCCATATTTGAGATCCACTGTCGACGGAGTGTCAGACAGACAGAGTAGACTATTGTAACCCCCATGTACCATTTTTATGCTGATAATACATAAATAGCTTCAAGTAATCGGCTATTTCGACCTCCAACTTAATGACAAGAGTTCAGGGAGTAGCTCCTTAAAAGGTTCCATAGCTGTTGAGTGAGCTACAGTCTACCAAGTTCCACGTTCGCTATGTGACATATTGCTATATTAGTTAAACAGGCTGAAGTCTTGGTTAATAGAAAAATAACATGATATGCTATGAATGTATGGAACTTGTTCAATGCACTGTCTATGCATGCATAGGGAAGGGACATTTACCACAATGGAAATTTTCAAAAATATAAGCCAAAGAAAACAAATAACTAAATAACAAAATTGGAAGGAGTAAAAATAAAAGCTACAATAAAAGCTCTGAATTTAGTAAAGTGCATCCAGTTTGGAATCAGTTCACAACATCTTAATCTTACTTTGAAATATTTATTTATTTATTTATGTACAAATTTATATTATTTATTTATTTGTATTCTTTTTATGTTTATATGTTATTGTTATTTTATTTATTGTTAATAGGAATTTTTTCTCTTTTTAACAGCCAATGTTTTTTATTATAACTTAACCCGACATTTCGACTTATTTTGCTATTATTAGTTAAACAGGCTGAATTCTTGGATAGAAAAATAACATGATATGCTATGAATGTATGGAACATGTTCAGGGGTCAACTGGAAAAATGAGGACTTCGGCAAGAAGTCGAAACATCGGGTTAAGTTATAATTTTAAAATGTTGGCTGTTAAAAAGAGAAAAATGTCCTATTATTATAATTATTTCAGCCGAGAATGGCTGAATTATATATTGTTATTATTATTTATTGATTATTGTATTATTTACTAATTGTTTTTTCATTTATCTTTTTCTATTATCCTCTTTCTTGTGGTTTATAATGGTGATCACATCAGCCAGATCCGGTTAAGATTACTTTTAAATATAGCATCATATCCAGCCAGTTCCAGATTAGCACAAATTAGTGAAAGTTTACACTCTGCTCACTATAAAAAAATTTCAATTTTTAAACTATACCCTCACACTAGTATCATTAAAAAGTAACATTAGCATATCTGCGCTATATGCAGAAATTTAAACAGGTTTTTTTTCACTAAGAAGGGATAAATTTTATGGAATTAAAATTAACTCTTGTAGTTAGATGGTGTCTTAAATGCACATTGAGTGAAAGTGTACAATTAGCGAGCAAAGTGAACGAGACATAATTACAGGGGTAGAATCAGTGATATTTGTTTAATGTGTGGATGTACGTACGTCATCGCATTTTTGTGTTTGCTTGGTGGTTGGTTGACCCCATCCCCATACTCAATTAAACGGAATCCTTTGGTTTATCAATCTTTACCTGTATCATCAATTGTTTACCCATTTGAATTAGGTTTGTGTCTGGCAGATACAGTTAAGGAGTCATTTTGTATTCGAATTAGTGGTAGTAGTAAGTTATCTTGGCTAATGCGCTGTTTGTCATAGTTTTAGCCCTATGCAACAGTATTGTTCTTACTTGAAATCCATTGTCCAATAGTCAAGTCACAAAGTAAGTCTTGTGTTCATATATCCAGTAAACAAGTGTGTGTGAAAGTATAGTGTTACAGCTACTGCTTAGCTTGAATAGCACAACTACTAAATAAACATCTGCCTTTACACAGCTTTTTCAGCTACTGTTGTAGTAAGAAAGTCATAAGGGTAAGACTATAAATTGTGGTGATTTCTTAGAAATGCATTTTTTGTTTTGTGTTCTAGTCAAATAGTTGCGGCGAGTGGTTACTGTGGCATTGTAACCCTTACCAAATGTCATTTAAAAACTCTGTTGTTCTAAAGTAGCTAGAGTGCCTTTTGTCACGAACGCAGCTCATTTAGATGAAGCTATCACTACTATAGTCAATGAATACATAGCTACTTGTACCTTGAGGAATGCAGACTTATCTTCTAAAAGCAAGTCTCAACCTACAGAACTACGGAATTTGATGACTGTTATTTGTAAACTTTTACTGAATTAGCCAAATCCAATGTTGTTGCTGTTATTGCTTTGTTTTATCATTTACAATGTACATAATTTATTATTTACAATTAACTGATTTGGCATCCATATAAGATCATACATTACTGTTAGACTGTAACTTTGAAGCATCTTTATGATTTATTAACATTTTTTCTTACACAAGAATTTACAAGTTCATTTTTTATGTAAATATTGTTTAATATATTTATAGGATCATATCTTATTCTTAAAAATAATCTTATAAGAATCTTAATAATGATTGGTTGCAATTCTTATGTAAGAATAAATGAAGAAATTATTAAGAATACTAAGATTATGGAACCAATAATTGGGCGAGCGAAGCGAGACTCTCACTAACGCGTCTCAATGGAGATTTTGGTATATTATATGACAAAGTTCAAAGAGATCAATGTATAGCTAGGACAAACAGTGCATTAACCAAAGTAACTTACCACCGGCACTAATAGAATAGAAAATGAACTCCTCTAGGTTTGTAAGACCTAACTGTGAACATCTGTCCTCGTCTCAGTAGCTTTGTCTTTATGTTCCTAGCATTATTTCAAAGTTTTTTCTCCCTAATTTCTTGCGCCTGTGCTAATGTTTACGTTTTTAAGTAGCATCCAGGAAATACGCCTTCCGTAATGGATTTGTTCTTACTTGAAAATCTGTTTTCCAATTGTCAAGTCATCAAGAGAATACAATTGGATGCTTTATCTACTAGAGCTCTGGTACAATAGAGCATTGTCAACGGAGCGTGCTTTGGAAAGGTGGCTTGATAAACAGAATCCTTTGGTTTAGCTATTCTTACCCATCTCGGCTTACTCCTAGAATTCAATTTCCCAGTAGTCAAGTTGTGAAGAGGATGCGATGAAGTCTTGTGCTGGTATATCCAGTGATCAAGTGTATATAGGTGTGTACAAGTGTTGTGAGTTGCTAAAGAATAGCACAATAAATTAAACAAAAACATTCAACTATCAAATAAATAATTATTATAAACACTAGCATTCAAATTTGAATTTCAGTCAGACCAGCTCGCTCGCTTTTTGTACTGTAGCACATCACTAGTATCATTAAGATCTTATATAAATCTTATTTAAAGTTAATAACATGAGCTAGGTTAATTTTTTCACATAAACTATTCATTAATCAGAGTAAAATTTTTAGGGGGTACTAAATTTAGTGGGGAACTGAGTATAAGGGTTGATATCCCAGGGCTACCATAGTTTGTATAGAACCCTGCTATGTTGTTTGTTGTTGTTGTTTTTGTTTGCTTTTTTTGTTTTTGTTTTTATAGTTGTTGTTTTTTTTTGTTCTTGTTACTTCCTATAGTGTTCCCATACGTGCTTTTATAGCTGTATATGTATTCATACAGCTGCTCTTCAAAGTGTTTTTCCTCAATCTGAGTTGGGGGTGTTGATGTCCATGAGCAAAGAAGATAAGAAAAAACAATTGGATGAACTTTCTGATATAGTCACAGGAATACGATTATTTAACTTTGCGTGTAATAGAGGCAGTGAAGGAATAGAAGATTGTAAGTTATCACTTGATTAAGATAGAATAAAATATTATCTGTAATATTATAGGCTTAGTATATGTGGGCCCCTTAGTTGGACTTCAAGGCACGCACCTTCCTAGACGAATCTAGACTGTAGCTGGTCGGTCAGCTTATTGATTGCTGCCACCAGAATCTCAGACGGACTTATCCGAATTAGTATGACTACTTGTAATTAAATTATGTTGAGACTGAAATGCACGCGGGCTCTCTGGCTTATATGCTTTCGAGACTCACGTGTAACACACATGACTTTTGGCGTTACTCCCACACACAATGATAATAGTTCAATTACCTGCACATGCGCACAACACAAATAAATGACTTAACTCAACAACACCCAATATTGATTGACACAAACATATAGCACATAAATGTTCATCTTTATCTTCATCTTCTCATCTTGATCTTTGCTCCTTCATCTTGTGGGCCGTCTGGCTCTCTGGATGCAGGCCCACATCTCCCCCCTCCCGTTGAGCGGGTGACTCCGTCACTGCCAATTCACTGGCTTCGTCTCCATAGCACCGACTGAGGCAATCTGCCACCTTGTTCTCCACTCCTTTCCGGTAGATGATCACAAACTGGAACTCCGTAAGCTTCAGAGCCCACCCATACAATCTCCTGTTCATCTGTTTCTTTGTCATCAAACCCTCCAGACCCTTGTGGTCAGTGATCACAGTGAAACCCTTCCCATACAGGAAATAAGAGAAGTGCTTGATTGACTCATACAGAGCCAACCCCTCTAACTCTTGTGCGGAGTACCTCCTCTGGGCACCATGGAGTTGCTTCGAGAAGAATCCCACAGGCAATCTCTCTCCTTCACGCTCTACAGACAATACTCCCCCCACTCCAGTACAGCTGGCGTCCGTTTCTAATACAAAACAGTCACACGCATTCGGCACACACAAACATATATTACATGACAATGACTGACACAAACCTCTAAAGGCGGCCAGCATCTCCTCATTCCACGTCAGTTCGCCCACCAGAGACTTGGACGTGTGTGGCGTCAAAACGGAGGACCAACAATGGTAACCCTCCACGAACCTCCTATAGTAACCCACCATAACTGTTTCCTTGACCTAGGAAGTGGGTGGTTCCTAATGGCCTCCACCCTCGCCTCAGGTATCGATACACTCCCATCTCCAATACAGTGTCCCAAAAACATCAATCTTGCTCTACCAAACACACACTTGGCTCGTTTGCACGTGAGGCCTGCCTCCCGCAGAACCCCAAGCAGCTTGCGCAGGTGGATCATGTGCTCTCCCCAACTGGAAGACGCCACCAAGATATCATCTATATACACACGGGAGAAATCCTTACAGTCGACCAGCACCAGATCCATCAACCTCTGGAAGACTGACGGCGCGTTCACCAGACCAAACGGCATCCTCCTGTAACGGAATTTGCCAAAGGGGCAAACAAATGCAGTTTTGTCTCTATCTTCAGGCTTTACTTCCACCTGATGGAAGCCTTTGGACAAGTCAATTTTCGACAAGACCTTCCCTCCACCAACTAACTCCACCATCTCGTCCAGAGATGGAATGAAGTATGGCTCCTTGACCGTGATCTCGTTGAGGCGTCTGTAGTCAACGCACAGACGCACTCTACCACCTGGCTTTCTTACCGGAACCAGGGGCGACGCCCAATGGCTCTCTGACCGTTCTATAATTCCCTGCTGCTCCAACTCTCTCAATTCCTCTGCAACCTTCTCTCTAATTCCTAATGGCACTGAATACGGTGCTTGTCTCACAGGCCCTTTACCCTCTGTCTCAATACTCAACTCCACAACCTTTGTATTCCCCGGTGACTCCGAGAACACATCCCCAAACTCCACTAACAAAACCTGCAAACACACATCATCATACCCTTCGCACACACCCTCTAACACACATCCCTTCTCTTCCTGCTCATCCACTACCACATCGAATCGATTAATACAAAACTCCTCCCTATACTTCTTTAAACTGTTCACGTGAACTACTCTGCTATGTTTCTCAGCACCAACCTTCCCAATCTTGTAGTTTACCTCCCCCTTTCTTTCTAGAACCACGTATGGTCCCTCCCAGGAGTCAGCTAACTTGCTAGACCTACCCGGAACCCTGTACAGTACCAACTCATCCTTCTCGAAACTCATCCTTCTCGAACACCCTCAGCTTAGTCCCCTTGTCTAAATACACTTTCCTCTTCACCTTAGCTACCGCCATGTTCAACACTGCCGAATCCCTCATTAGGTCTAACCTCTCCGCCATTCTACCGACCCAATCACAAATCCCAAGTTTCTCCCCATCCTCTCTCTCTGCCAAACAATGGTACAACACATCCAAAGGCGTACGGACACGAAATCCGTACACCAAGTCAAAAGGACTGTGCCCCGAGTCTGCATGTGGCATTTGCCGCAATACAAACAAGGCTAGAGACACAAATCCCACCCAATCTTTCTCACTCTCAACTGACTTCCCTAAGATGGCCTTAAGGGAGCCATGCATCCTCTCCACCACCCCATTGGATTGAGGATGGTATGGAGAAGTACGGATGCGTTCAATACTTAACCACTCACACAGACTTTTCATCACACGACCCATGAATTGGCTACCCTGATCCGTCAAGATTACTTCAGGTATACTCGTTCTTGAGAAAATTTCCCACAAACCATCAGCTACTGCCTTGGCCGTCACTGACCTCAAAGGTACTGCTTCAGGCCACCTGGTGGCTAGGCAAATATATGTAAGCAAATACCTACAACCACCCTTTCCCTTTGGCAAAGGCCCCACTATATCAACGGCAACTTGTTCAAAAGGCTCGGACAGCAAGGGTCTGTCCACCATTGGAGCCCTCCTCGGTACATGCTTTGACTTGACCTGACATGTCGGACAAGCCCTGCAATGCCCTAACACATCTTTCGCCATACCCGGCCAAACAAAACGCTTCCCAATTAGCTTCAACACCTTATCTGCACACAGATGTCCCCCCTTCTCATGTCCTAACGACAATACTAACTTCCTAATCTCTCTCGGCACTACAGCTACATCATTCCTTTCTTCCCAATCAACAATCATCCCACGAACTAATAAACCATTAACCCATTTAAACCCTCTTTCGCTTCTATCTGCTAGCTCCCGCCAAACTCTCACACTCTCATCTTTCAGAATAGCTTCCTTCCAGTCCCTCCCATCCGTACCCACCGACATAGGACCAATTTCCTTAGCCAAATCACACAATAAACTGTCACCTTCACTTTCACATTCGTGCAATCTCTCAAATTCTACAGGTTCACATCCATCTCCAACGTCTACCTCTTCCACACTCTCCCTGTCACTCACTTGCTGCGATCCATCCTCCCCCCTTACCACCGAAGCACTGCCATCTTCTTCCACTACCTCAGCATCCTTCCCGGCAGACTCCTCATCATCAATCACACACCACAGATCCTCAGCACTACCATCACCATCGCACACATCTAGCTCTCTCTCTACTGCTGCTTGAGCCCTGGTTAACATGTTAACCTTGTTTGTAAACTCCCCATTCACACTAGATTCACACTTTGCTTTCGACTCAATCACAGCTTTACTCACCCACTCAACTTCCTCAGCGTTACTCAAGTCGACTGGAAAAATACACAAGCTATCACTTCTCTCATTATTGTCCACAATAGAAAGCCTAGAGACACATCTCCCAGCTATCTCAAACACTACCTTAGTGCTCCTAAACACTACTGGCTCTCCTACAGCACCAGCTACTCTCACATCCCCACAATCAATGCAATCATCCCCCACAACAGACCTGGGGACCATAGCAATCTCAGCCCCCGTATCTAACAAGATGGAACACACAACTTCATTAACTTTCCCTTTCACAATACTTCCTGATCTTCCACCAGCCCTGACGACTGACACCTTCCTAAGTTGAAAATTTCTTTTCACTGAACCTCCCACCTTCTTGGAAGGACAGTCCGGAGACTTGTGTCCCTCCTTACCACAAGTAAAGCACTTAATCCCAGTCCCAATAACACTAGGACTACCACTAGTACCACCACTCCCAAGCTCATTAGACTTCTTAGGACACTCGAACGACCTATGCCCTTTACCTCCACACGCAAAACACGAAATACCCCCACTACCATAACCCCCAAACACTCCATTACTACTGCCGCCCTTGTTACTACCACTTCCACTGCTACCCGAACCATTACCACTCACCAATGGCCTATAAAAATTCCCCTTCTGCCTACCAGAGAGCCACAGCTCCCACGCATCACGAAGGTCAGCCATTGTGACAACGTCCCTGGACTCAAAGTAGCAGCGTCCCGTCATAGGCAGCACTCGGTGAGTGTACGCGGCTGCCAAGGCCGCGATGCAATCACTCACAGTCTTGCAGTTGGCAAACATTCCTTGACACAACCTCTCAATGAATTCCACAATCTCCGTAGCCGACTTGCTCTTCAAAGACTCAGACCTATCCTCAAACAACAAATGTCCATAGGTGCGGGGCGTCTCCCCCACAGCCTGTAGCAATGCGCTCTTGATGTCCTTGTACGCACGCCCATCATCTCTCATCCCAGCCACTCTGTTACACAGCCTATCTGGTAAGTGTGCAAACAACCTCTCCACCCAAGAGTCTTCACCTATCTGACAGTCAGCCATTACCCTCTCGAACTTCGAAAGGTATCCCATCAACTGAGACCCCTCCTTAAAATTCCCCAAACCTTTTAACAATTCCAACCGAAATTCTCTCACCTCAGCCTTTCTGTCTAACTCCCTCCTATCAGCAATCCTGCAACTTCTATCAGACTCCTTCATAGTCCTCATCAACTCCATAGACTCTAATTGTCTCTGGGTTGCCATCTTCTCCATCTGCATTAACACTAAGCTAAGCCCCTGAAATCCATTAACACCTGTAGCACAACCCAGGCTCTCACTAGCCCCAGGCCCAATACTCATAGGCCTCTCCGTGTTCACCGACACATTCACTTCTTCCTCATTACGCTCACTACTCCTACTAACATCCCGAACTCTTCTAAACACACCCTCCTCAGCAGTAAACTCCCCACTACTGGCCTCTCCCCACAACTCCTGCGCTTGCGCACCAAGTGTGGCCAATCTATCCCGGTTCCCCTCACCATACTCCTCCCCTGATTCCTCTCTTGCTGCTCGACTTCTCGCCACATCATCAGTTCTACGAATCGGGTACGGAGACCTATCCTCAATCTGCGGCTCATGGGAAGGCTTGAATCCAGGGTCGGGACCTAATACGGTTTTCTTGGTAGCCCTCCGCTTCTCTGCCACTGTCTTCGTCTCTGGCATGCTTGCCTCCGCAGAAGAAGAAACACCGACCACCTGTACAAAAATAAATGAAGTGAAAATATGAAAATACAATAATAAATACAACACAACCACCACGCAAAGTTCCAAATGTCCACAAACAATGGATCTAGCCGCTGAAGTAAACGAAGTATTGTCAGAACGGATACTGCCACAGTAGACGGGTCTACTATCGATGTGGGACGGATCCCAGGTACCGAAGATGTTCAGGAACGAATTCCACTGGTAAGTCGAAGACGGATCTTCAGAGTTCGAGTTGACCGTAGGGGAAGAACGAGTTCAATCCACGAGGTCTGCCGCTCCACCGTGCACTGTAGAACGGACCACCGCTGCCGCCAGTTGTGGGCCCCTTAGTTGGACTTCAAGGCACGCACCTTCCTAGACGAATCTAGACTGTAGCTGGTCGGTCAGCTTATTGATTGCTGCCACCAGAATCTCAGACGGACTTATCCGAATTAGTATTATTACTTGTAATTAATTATGTTGAGACTGAAATGCACGCGGGTCTCTCTGGCTTATATGCTTTCGAGACTCACGTGCAACACACATGACTTTTGGCGCTACTCCCACACACAATGATAATAGTTCAATGACCGGCACATGCGCACAACACCAATAAATGACGTAACTCAACAACACTCAATATTGCTTGACATAAACATATAGCACATAAATGTTCATCTTTATCTTCATCTTCATCTTTGCTCCTTCCTCTTGTGGGCCGTCTGGCTCTCTGGATGCAGGCCCACAATAATAACAATAATAATATCACTAATAATAACAACAATAACAACAGCAATAATAATAATAACTACACCATAATTATTATTGCTATTGCTATTATTATTATTATTATGTTTGTTATTATTATTATTATTAATTATTATTATTATTATTATTATTATTATTATTATATTTATTATTGTTATTATTATTATTATTATTATTATTATTATTATTACTATTATTGTTAGGAATAACAGTAATAATAATAATGGTGTATATAGTAATTAAGTCTCAGTAGTGGTTAACTTCAATGATGAAGATACAGAATACATATGGACTCTCTCATGCTTCATAGATAATTTAAGCCTAGGCTTTATTTGTGGTTAGCCTTGTCACCTTAATTGGTGCCCTAGCAGACAGAATGGCTCTAGCATGTGTAGTGTGGGAGGAAATGAAGTTACCAGTTTTTATGGTTTCTAAATGCATCTTAATGGATGTGGCCTTGCTCACATAGTTCATGTGGTTGGGCTGCCATATGATGTTTATCTAACAGCAGCTATTAGCTATAGAATGCAGCTTAGTTTTTATTTTATTTTTAATATATTGGGAACTCAAAGCTACTAATTCTATTTCAAGTGATGACTAATCACTATGCTATTTTGGACCGGTTCCTTATCTAGCCATTTCATATATAAAAATTCACTGTTTTTAAATTCCTAGTAGCAACAAAAGCCAACGTCTAGCATGAAGTTAGCTAGTACCTTAAATCTTTGCTGTTTAATCAACACACACAACCTTACTGAATATACATGATCTATGTATTACATCAGTAACTAGCTAGTACAAAAGACCCAAAGAATAATTTATTTGGTGTAGTGTCAATATGTCCATATGTAGCTGACGCAAGTCACGATGTGGCTCGTGCAAGTCGTGTAGCTCTCACAATGAAACGGTAGAATGCTGTCTAAATAAGAAAGGAGATACTCACCCAACTAGTAGTTTCAACGCGCGACTGTGAAGCAACAACTAGCTACATTGTACAACTGAGTACCGCGTGACAACAAAAATCGCTTACGATCTTATGGCCGTTTTATGAAGAAAAAAAAGGAATAAATAAGTTGACGTAAATTGTAGGTGCTGCATTTTGGTGCTCGTTTCACAACAAAAAGCTGTTCGTGAAAATGGTGGCCTTCCTAAGATTGAAACGAGCACCAAAATGCAGCACCTACAATTTACGTCAACTTATTTATTCCTTTTTTTTCTTCATAAAACGGCCATAAGATTAATTTAGGCGGCAAATTCCTGAGTTCACTCCAGCTAATTTTTGTATACTTCATTAGTTCATGAAAATTTAATTAAAGTTTGGCCTCAAATAAAAGATTTAAGCATTTTTGTTACCAAGTCTAGTATGTGTCTCTTTTTTTGGCAGAGTTTCATAACTGTTATTACATTACAATCATATTTCAAACCTGAATTTTACCCCAGCTATTGTCATAATAATTATTCTAAGAGCAGCACATCGTGTTAAAATTAAGATTATGTTAATCTGCACATCACAGAAGGGGTGTCAGACTGAATTGGATATTTTTGTGGGGAATATCTCCCTCTTTCATTTCATAATTCTTAAGTTATGAGACTGTTTGTACTAGCCTTGGCTTCACACGTGATTGAATACCATTATGTCATGCATTACTGAGGTAAACCAATGTTTATCAGATCGACATGCCCGATTGGTTTTGGGTTCCACCACTAAACCAAATTCAGCATACTTGGCTAGAGTCTGGGTTTTGTGGTCAGTTGGTTTTACAATTATGGTTTAAATTATGCCAATTTGGTTTTACAAATAAACTGCACCATTATCATATCAATTAAACTTTCATGGATTCTTTTCTTGTCATTAATATTTTGTAGATACACAAGCTGTTGTAATGAATAATAATTTGATAAGGAATTATTAAATGCAAGCATCATCATAACTAGTACAATATACATTTATTTCAATGTTCAAACATATGAAAACACATTTGAATACCACTGATAGATAACGACTGAAATTAAACATTATGTTATTTTCCTTATATTAGCTATTATTATTTTTCATGTAGCTTTTCATTTTCATTCAATCATATACATTTATAGTGATTATTATGGATTTTGATCAACATCTACAATATGGTTCCATTGAAAGCTAAATAAATGTGAATCGGTTTAAAAATAAACATTTAAATGAATTTTTTTTGCAATTATATACTTCAGTGCCCAACAAGTGACTGTGAGAAAAGCATTGCAATATACCTGTCATAATATGTCATCAAATATGGGATTCAGACTTGGACTTAAAGTTACACTTAAGCTTTGACTTCAATGTTTTCATGGTAGTAAGCCAAATCTCCATTATGTCACGGCTGCGAAGAATAACAAGAGCATCAAGAACAACCAGTAGAAACAGTGAGTGTGCCAAAACAAATAGCATTATGCCAAGGGAAGCAGAAAACCCTTTGTATGCTACAACAATCTGTATAATCAATATGCCTCCGATATTTGGCAAGTAACATACGCAGCTTGTTACAAATAGAAGGACGAATGTGATGTGACCTTTTGTGATGGTTGTTTGTGGAGATGTGGAGTTGACTTTTGCCGCTAGTCTTCTTCCTTTCACATACATGGCCAGGTAGAGCAGCGTGGGAATGGTGTAGAAGGGAGCATGTATGACAGCAAAGTCAGTATATCCCAAAATGGTACAACCAGATGAGCAGGGAGCCACAAATGTACAGAATATGTTTGCACTGCTTAGAGTGTAGCAGTCCAAGAGACTAGGGAGTCCAGCAATTCTTAAGGCAATGGTCCCAGTCCAACACAGCAAGGAGCTTATTGTCACAAATTTGGTACGATTGTTCGGGTATTTGAAAGGCATGAATACCAATAAGAAGCGATCCAGAGCCAGAGCCACCATTAGGGATCTCCTTGCACTCCTCAGAGTGTGTTCTATGAAGCCCATGTATGCACAAGTATAAGCACCGAATACCCAGCCATCAGCGATTATGTTAACGAGAGCTGGAATAAGAACGATGATAATGGTGGCCAAGCTGATGACCACAACTTGAATGGCTATTGCCATGTCGACATTCCGCAATTTTTTGTGCATTGATATAGCCCAGATGATACCAGAATTGAGAATCGCACCACTGAAGACAAGGATGAAGAAATACAAGAACTGGAATGATCTGAGAATAGTAGATTCATCAGGACTCAGTGGCAATGAAAAGTGTTGCTTTATAAATCTTGCAGCACATAGAGAAGTGTTTGTAAATTCACTCATATTCAAATAAGTTTCTTCATCTTCAAAATCTGAAGTTATCATTGCAAACACTTGATAACTACTACAATGTGTTAGCTACAGTCTGAAGTGATTGGCACATGCTCACTTAGCTAATAGTGATTCTTTTATAGTCCAGTCATGACCACAGACATGTTAATTCAGCGGTCAATAATTAGCTTATCATTTCCTGTATGAGTTGAATTACTGACCATGGTTTTCCGAGGTTTTGTCAATTTAGTTTGCCTTATACTTATCAAGTTAAATACTATTAATGCACTCGCGTGCTTCCTCAGATACCAAGTTTATAGGTTATTTGCTTAATGCACATAAACACCTGCTAGCTATATTCTTTTTGTAATAGTCCCTCACATTCCAAAGGTCTAGACAAGTTCCATAAATATTTTGACTAGGATGTGACACATTTTATCATATTAACTTATGTATTAGAAATAAATAGTACTCTATTGCTTTGCCAAACTTTGTGGAATTTGTCAGGGGATTTGATATGAATGGTGATCCACTGAGTGAATATTTTATGCATATTATAATATTGTCATTATACAAGCTTGAATTTATTAGTTGCATAGTAGACATTCCAATGATACATTATGTGTGAAACACTTGTATTGATTTAAATTATGTTAACCTATCCATGAATGATACTAAAGAGTATACTCTATTGCTGTTAGCTATAGTTAAATAACATTATGACATTTATTTCACAAGCACAGTGTAGTTATTACAGTATTATATTTTTGTTATTTAAATTTTGAGGACATGTCATTTCAGTTAAGTCAATCCAAAGTATAGAACAAGGCAAAAAAGCTTAAAAGTAAGATCTAACTTTTTTTTTTTGTATTTTCTGAAATTGTTGTGTCCTGTTGTGGCTGTCTACATTGGTCTTCTTCAAATTATCTGAAATTATATGGCGGCAAAACATTCCAGGATACACACCAATATGTATTTTTTATATTTTTGTTTTTACTACATGCACTGACACATGTTTTAAGGTATTTGTCAACTTCAAAGAAGTAATAGTCAGGCTTCACCAATTCTCACTGTATACAGCTAATGGGGAAGCCAACAGCATGCATGGGTTAGCCTCTGAACTTATAAAATGCCCACTTAGACTAAGTGTCATATAATCCAGCAAGAAACTGATTTTTTGTGTGCAAACACCTTGGCTAAAGTGACATGACAAACAGTGCACAGGTAGGGGGGGGGGGGGGGGGGGGGCAAGGGAGCCAGGGCCCTCCCCTCCCAATAAGGACGAATATAACAATACAGGTAATACAGTTTATATGTCAACTTCATGCTAACTTATGCTCTTCACTCATAAATTAATTATTCAAATCATATACAATAAATCATTAATATTTTAAAATTTTCGCAAGTTTTGACCTAAATAATATATTTGGGTCCCTCCCTGTCACTTCCCTTTATACATTATTGTGACAATAATGCTAATGGCTAGATGAACTATTTAAGCACAGGAAGTTAAGCTAGTAGGGAAAATGTCTCATATTAAATTTTGATAGGCTGTCCTTTGGTATCATTTAGGGTCAAATAGTCCAATATAACAAATGGTGTGATGTTTAAAAAAAATGTATTCAATGTTTTAAAGGAGTTTTACTTCAACTTTTAGTAGTAAGCTAAATGTTTGTTTAATGAAATACAAAACTTGAGCAGATTTAGGATTTAAATAAAATATTATAAAGTCTCTAGAATGTTATATAATGATGTCACATAATCGTTTGTGCAGTCTATATTACCTAATGTTTTTTAACCCTCTCGTGTAATTGTTGTAAGATATCCAGTTCATGATTATTTGATTAGTTTAGCCAATGAAAAAAGTGTTGATGAATCATTATCACTTGGTTCACTACACCTCCCCAAAAGTAGCTCAATGTATTATTTTAGCCACTGTGCAGATATAAACTGCTGATAGAATATGTGGAAACACATTGATATGACCACTGGCAGCATGAAACTGTGTGGAATTATGGGTGGCAATGCACATTAATTGCTATTGAATCTTGCAAATGATCTGTATAAAGGAATAGGTATTAATTGGGTGTCGTACACCATAAGGTTTCTCAAGTTAATCACACCCTTTGTAGGGAATACAGACTTAGTTGACCAATAAAAAACAACTTCAACTTCAATGTAGTACATCACACCATATCCCTCAGAATAGGTAGTCCAGAGCTAATGCATGGAAAGCTTGAAATGTTCACCTAAACTCTATTATTCAATAAACGGTTGCCAAAGGATCACCAGATTCAATAAAGCAAATGTTTAATAAAACTTATACATGAACTATTGTATGCAGTAGTTTGTAATCGCAGGTTAAGTAATTTTTTCAGTACCACATACACCTACTCACTATTGGATGCCACTATACTATTTCAGCTTACAATAGTAAACAAAAAAGCTCCCTTCTGGGTCCTCCACCATCTTGAGCTTCTTCTCCAAAAAAAAAAAAAGATACCTATGTATCAAACATGGGACAAGCACTATGGTCATGTGTTTTAAGCACATCTGCAAGTGTTTGTGAAAGTGCTTAAGCTCAAACATTAATGCTATAACTGACATAATGCTTGAAGCACAACTTCAAGAGTTTAAAAGAGCTTAAAGCACAAAAAAACAAAACAAAAAACACTCACATTCTATATTTTATTTTTGTAGTGAAAGTGATTAGAATGAATAATTCAGTGAAACTCAATGTACTTATTGTTGCAGTGAATAAACATTATTCAGAGGTTAGGTGCTGAGAAGGATAGTATCAATACCTTTAGTTCAGCAGCAGTGCACACTTTAAAAGCATCTTAACTAATCTCAAATGCACAATCAGATAAAATGTGTATCTAAGTCAAGCTTGCCGTGGAACTTATGAACTAATTGTGCTCAAGCAGTTAAAAAGCATTCTAGTACTCAAAGGACAAGCACTAATGCTATTTGAAGCAGCATCTTTAAGCACTTAAAAGAAAGTGTTAAAGTGCTTATAACCCTAAGTAAGTAAGTGCTTGATCCATGTTTCTATGTACATGAGAATGAATTTTGACGGCATAATAATTATAGTAACAATTCATATTCACATCATACCATTAGTAGATTCTTTGTTGAAAATACTTTCCTTTCTATCCAATAAAGTGCTGAATTCACTATATTGCTTCTTTGAATGGCTAGGTTATAAAGCATTCTCCATCAAACATTTCTTTTTTTAATTGCATCACAACTTCAGCAACCGTACTAAATATTAGTAAATTGTTACTTTAAGAAACATCCTCAGTTCGGTCAGAAGCAGATCTAGGATTTTTTTTATTGTGGGGCTCTTTTCAAGAAGGGGTGACATAGCAAGAGCTACTAATGGAAAATGTTGTATACATTGTATTTCCTACAAGATTATAATTGTAACATTCATTCACACCATAATTAGCATGATAATCTAACTGTCTAAAACTGACATAATGAACAGCTACAATCAGGAAGGAAAAATTAACAAAACTAGTTTACAAAGATATTTTTGTAAAAATGAGTGAATAGGTCAGTTAATCATGAAAAAAATGAATACTGATTTCATGAGAAATAAATGAATCTACAAAGACATTCTAGCTAATATTGAAAGTAGTTATTACATAACTATATTTCAACCGTGAAAAAAATTGAATAACCACTAAATACAATATCTGTCAGAAATTAATGTTATACTTGCTCAGCTTTGGCATACTAAGAGCTCGGTCTTCTAATATGACGGCGAATAGCAAACTCCTGACTCACCATATCCATAAGTAGGGGTGCGCTCGTTGGATGATCATGATTATTGGAGGTTGAAAAACAAACCCACACAAAATGTCGGTATTATACTTCTATCGGTAAGAAATAGACTAGCTAAAAAAGTGAGGGCTCTTCCTGAAAAAGGGGGGCTCGTAAGACACCATAGTCAAGCTCCCCCTAAATCCTCCCCTGGTTCAGTGGATCGTAGGCAGGGTTTCATACAGAGGTAGGTCAGCACCTGAGAACCCCCCTCCCCCCAAGAATATTTGACCAAACACTGATCCCTGTGAAGTATACACACTTTTACATAGCTATGTGCATCAAAGTAGTAAGGGTTTCAAAAATGGGTGTGGCTAAGTACAGTAGTATTTCCCACCACCAGCAAAAAATCCTGAATGACACCCTGGTAGGTGATGTCATCACTAATTCATATTACGAGAAATCTTCTCTGTACAGCTCCACACAACTCATTTTATCAAACAGAAAAAGATCGAGTTTCAAGAAGCTATCACGCATATCAAACACCTCTTCTTCCTCCAGAGCCATTATGAGAGACAGGCAGGCAGATCACAGGATTATAGCCATTTTAACTAATATTCTGTAAGTCTGTCCTAAATGAAGCAATAGAATGGTAAAAAAAAAAAAAAAAAAAAAAAAAATCAAGCGAATTGCTTTACATTATAATTATTGAGGCTCTAATTTACATAATTTGCTGTTCTTATCTGTCAGTATGATGGTCACTTTCAATTGCTATAATCTGAGTTACATCGATAATGACCACAACAAAGCTGGTGAAATCAGTATGGAAAGAATGCCTTAATTTAGTAAAGCATTTTTTTGCTAGCATTTAGTTTTATCAGAACAAGCAAATGACGCAACACACTAGACCCTATTTGTTAGCCACTCACCAATTAACAATCACGACAACATCAATTGTGTACATACATCATACGCAACGCCTGTAAAAACTGAATTATCGCAATAACCAGTCACAATAATTTAAGTCTACAGTCCATGCATGATGTATTTGCACCAATAAATAGATCACTTAAGAAGCCTTACTAAACCATGAGGAGTACACAATGTGATGGAGGATACTGGAAACTCTGTGAATAGTTAGTTCTCGTTAAGCAGGCATTCTCCGTGCATAAAGGAGCACACCGGAAGGAGAACATCTGGTAACTTTTGCCAGATTTTTGTGAAATTGTCTGGGAATGTTGGGACAACCAATTAAGCAATCACAGTTATGTAAATGTCACTCTTACACGTTGACCGCATTTACTGAACTCAACACTTGCTGCACTTTTATTTTGTGATAAGTACAGTAGATATCGAACAGGGCGACAACGTCAAAAAAGAAATTAAATGAATTCCACAGAATACTGGCGAGAGTTACCAGGTGTTCACCAAGAACGGCAGGCTAACGAGACTAGTGAACAGTGAAGTTGGCTAGCAGTTTGTATAACACGGGAACTATTGGCAACATTTCACAACATACTGACTAGACCACAGTGGCACTGAGGCCACACAAACTAGTGACACATTTTAATGAGTTCCATTAACTAATCAATAAAATTGAAAGAAAGGACCTATATCATAAAATGTAAACCTACATAGTCTAGTTTGCCAGCTAGTTTTTACTGGCTGGATTTTATCAACACAAAGCCAACTACTTTAGACCTATATATTATGTCACAAAACTAAGTGTGTAGATAATACGGGTTGGACTGCATCAAGATACCTCAGGCTCAATACCACCAAAACCAAATCTATGCTCATAAGTAGAAAGAAGAAGCCAAGCCATCTATATTTGTGGTCAAACTGGGGAATATGACCAAGTGAAAACCATTCAATACACTTCTTTCACTTCTCCTCACACCTCTCATGGTCAATCCATAATAGCAAAACATGTGCCAGGGCAAAGTAGCTACTGAGAATGCTTTACAGTCACTTTGGTCAGGCTGATTCAATAAGCTTATGCAGATGCAAAGTTTAGCATATATCCAAATTTTCATGGGGGCCCACTATAGCTGCTGCACCAAGGATGCAATAATTTAGGCGGCAAATTCCTGAGTTCACTCCAGCTTATTAACATAGCTGCTGTGATAAGGATCCCAAACACAACCACCATATTCCAACACTGGTAGGACAATGTGTACAGCCTGGAAAGCATTCATTGTGGCGAGTTGCTTATTGCTGCCTCTGTGCTTACCGCTCATGTGGCTGTGTGGTGCAGTGGTTGTGTCCTGGGCTCAGGGCCCGCAGTCCTGAGTTCAAGCCCAACTCAGGCAATTTTTCCATCTGATTTTCCATCTGCCTCCCACCAGCCCCACCAGTCCACCCAGCTGTGATTGGGTACCTGGCATTTGCTGGGGTGCAAATTCAAGGCCTTTTCTCATGAAACAGCAATGGTCCAGGTGGGACTTTGGGTGCCCACACCACTTGCTGTGAGGAAAGGCCTGTTCTCCTGCGAGTACCTAGCCAGGCTCCAGGAGCTTTGCTTGCACGGCTCACAGTGCCTGCTTAGTGCATAGGCATCCTGGCTCTGCCAGGTGCGCGTGACCGCGGCAGCAAGAAAATTTGCATTTTTTGCATTTGCTCACCGCTCATCCATCCAATTCCATTCTCCACCAGCATTCTAAACTACTATTCCTTCCATGGGTGAAAACAAACTACCATTGTCAATTTTTGTTTGTTAGCTGTGTCACCCCATGGAACAGCCTACCAGTAGATAATAGTTGAACAACCACCTCATCATACATTTTAAAGCAAGCAATGTTTAAGAAAGTGTATGGTTCACTAAAATATCATTTACCATCCATTCTTGTGCTGTCTCATTTTGTCGTCATTGTTGATTGTTTCTTGGTTCTTGATGGCATCCTTAACAATATTCATGGCTAGTTGGCTGGCCTTGTGTCTCATAACACAAAATATATATTAAGGAAAAAATAATAACCGCCTCCCCCAATCACCAAGAAGAGTAATCTTGTAACTTTTAGTTTCCCATAACAGTGATTACACAGAAGTTTCATTGGCATTACAGCCTGTGCAATAAAATTAACCTACCTTTTTTATCAATAGGAACCTTCAACTGATCGTACCGCTTTATAGCTGGAGGGTCTCAGACTTCAACTACATACATAACACAAACACCAGTACAGCAGATAATTTAGAGGTCTTATCCCATCTCGTTGGAGTTCTCACGCCTGGTAGGGTTTTCACGCCTGATAGGAGCCCATGTTAGCTGTCTAGCGAAAGACTTCGCCAAACTTGACGCCATGTTGTCAAAAAAAAAGTTGCCACTAAACAGTCACACATACACCCGCCCCTAAACTCCTCCCCTTCTAGTGAATTGGTACCCCTAAATTAACCATGCGTTCGAAGCCCCTCCTCCCTTAATCTGAAAATGATTCGTTTAGCTATTATTCTGGCAAGAACCCCTTTACTCAATACAATTGGTAAAGGGTTTTTGAAATGATAAGATTGAGTCGAGTGAAAACTGCGTATGTGGGCACCACAGGCTATTGAGTGTTTTGTTTTTAATTGGTATTTATGTTAACTAATTGCCTGATTCAATTATAGCTACACACAAACAACAACAACAACAACAACAACAACAACAAAACTACAACAAAACCAAGAAGAAATTAAGACAAAAACAACTAGCTAATCAATGAACAAATGAAATACTAGTGAATTAAAAGGTCACTGTTAAGTACTTATTTCATAATGGCACTAATAATAATTTGAATTTATTTAAATTACCTCAGGTGAAACTCATTAATTTAAGCACATTCACAAGCAAAGAACACCATATTATTGGTGGAATAATTTATCACTGGGCAAAAAGTAAAATTTCCTATAGTAATGTATTTAGGAAAATTCATAGTTTCACCACCTCCACAGTACAGGATAGGGCTAAATGCCTTGCACGTTAGGACATTCAGCCCTATCTTCTACAGGAAAGGTGGTGAAAATATGAGATTTCCTAAATACATGATGACAGGAATTCCACTTTTTGCCCTGTGTATGTTATCCATTATAGTTAATGGAATACTTCGATCCATAACATACAATAGGCTGATTGTGACACACCCTAACACCAGTTTCTTCTTGTGGCCATGATTTGCCTCTGTAAACGTCCTTTGCTATGGATGCCTGTAGCCCTAAAACAGTTTCTTATATAAATTTTGTCACCTTCTAGTTCTCTATCTTGCTTCTGATGATTTTTTCGTAAACTTTTACACCATCTAATTTTCCATCCAAATTACCTTGAGACTTCATACTTGCTATAGCTCTAAGTTAAGCCGATAGATTTTTAAAATTTTCATGAGAGTAAATTGACATGTGATACCTGGTTCCCCACCCCCTTCCCACTTTGATGTAATTTCCATCACTCCTGAATGGAATTGAGCTTAAATTTATACAGTGAAGAGCTTAAATCATTTCTTATGGTCATCTATCTGTGTAACGTTAGCTATGACCAGCTTGTGTTAAACTTGTTTAGCTATTACAAATTACAATACCTTTGCTCCCAAATTCCTTGTCTTTTATTCTATGCTATTCTGAATGTTTATTTATACAGAAACATCAAGATTGTAGTACCATCTCTACTACAATTGGTGATGCTACTATGTAGGGTATTCGGCAATTAGTTCTAATTCATGTCAATATGGGATAGATGAACATCTAGATTCTCCCATAATAATAAGACATTAAGTCCTGATCACTTGGTGGTATGTACGGACTGATAATGTTGTTGAAATTTATGGCAAATTTTGTGTACACTTAGCTATCTTTTTCTTCTTTTACGGGGTGGTTGATTAATTAGACAATCTATGGCTACAAAACTCTGGAGGCAGCACTATTTGGGCTATGTGAGTGGCCATAGTACACTGCCACTAGAGTGGGAACAGCTGATGTCCGGCCAGCAACCTTCTTTTGTAATTCCTGCATATCTAGCTATCTATTGGTTCCCGTAGTAACTTGTATTTTTTATTTTGAGAATATGGGACTTAATAATAGCTGCCCCACAATATAAATTAAATGATGTTTTCTACTCATTAGAAATGTAGTTGTTTCTATTCATTTGTTGTTGCAATTGTTTTTGATACTTGTAGTAATTTTCATAACTTAAATAAGTCACCACAACCAGAACTCATCACCTATTCGTCCATTGGCTTAGACTTTTCGGCTCTTTCTTCATGTAATTTGTACTCTCATTACATCATTTTAAGAGTTATTTATAGAATATAGTTCCCTATAGCATAAGCTAACTAACTAGTTGTCTCTTGCAGTCTCTTTTAGTCTCCGATCTTTTCTAGTCTCTTCTAGTCTCTTTAGTCTTTTCTAGTCTCTTTAATTTCCTGGTCTCTTCTAGTCTCTTTAGTCTCTTTTGTCTCTTATAGTCTCTTTAGTTTCTTTAGTCTCTTTAGTTCTTTTTTCTATTCTAGTCTCTTTAGTCTCTCCTAGTCTTCTAGTCTCTTGCAGTCTCTTTAGTTTCTTCTAATCTATTTCGTCTCTTCTGGTCTCTTGTAGTTTCTTAAGTCTCTTTAGTCTATTGTAGTCTCTTCAGTCTCTCCTAGTCTCTTGTATATCTCTTCGATCTTTTCTAGTCTCTTCTAGTCTCTTTAGTCTTTTCTAGTCTCTTCTATAGAGTCTTTAGTCTTTTCTAGTCTCTTCTAGTCTCTTTAGTCTTTTCTAGTCTTTTCTAGTCTCTACTAGTCTCTTCTAGTCTCTTTAGTTTCCCGGTTTCTTCTAGTCTCTTTATTCTCTTTTTTCTCTTATAGTCTCTTTAGTTTCTTTAGTATCTTTAGTTTTTTAGTCTCTTCTAGTCTAGTAAAATTGTAGTCTAAGCCTAAAAGCTATAGTACCAACTTAAAAGTCATAGTTCCAGCCTAAAAGCCATAATTGGAGCCTAAAAGCCATAATTGGAGCCTAAAAGCCATAGCTGCAGCCTAAAAAGCCATAGTCCCAGTCTAAACAGCAATAGTTCTAGCACAAAATGCCACAGTTTCAGCCTACTAAACCTAAATAACCTTGACAGCAGTCATCACAAAGCCATGCCCATAAGACAAAGTGAATTTTCAGGAAGCTAAATAAGAATGGTGCTATTATGAAGAATCTACTGAGTTTCGAGTTGTTTATAGCTACATGATATATGAAAGTAGTGTGCTTGAGTGAGAAGTAACACAATGAATGATGAAAACAAAAGGAGGTGCTGACAAATTAGAAATAATCTAAATAGATAGTTCAGTAATGCGTGTGGCCTGAATACTCCTGTAAAAAACAAAGAGTGATCTATTGGTCACTATCAATGCTGAAGTTGTGAAAATGTTTTCTTAATGGCAAGGTATATCTTCATTTTATGATTGCATTGATTCAAAGTGAAATGGTTACCATAATGAAAATAGTTTCTGTCATCTACTATACTTGTAGTTTTAATTTAAAAGTTTGCTATCTTCTAAAACATTTAGTTATATTATTTTCATGTTTTCTACAGCTTAGTTTTAGTTTTTCTTACCAAAACTAAAACACCCCGAAACTATGGGACTTTGTTCGAGTATCTAAAACAACAATATTAATAACTAGATCAAGATTACCCCTATTGACTTCCAGTGTGTGGATGAGGAGCTTCCAGTATTGCTGATGAATAGGCACAGCAGAGGATAAATATTCATGCATTCGATTATTAGCTAATGATCACGTGTAATTAATATTGGTAGCATAATGTATGCCATTTTTTATGTAGACATTACCCCTTAAAATTTTATAACTTCTTTTTTTCAATCCTATACATTTAACCCAATAACCATATTCACTTTCATACAAAAAAATAGTGTTTCGCTAAAATGTAAATTGTACAACTTTAGAGCACAAGATGCGTCAATAGATGTATTCTCTCTCTTTCACAGGCTTTTTTAAACAATACAGAATTAAAAATATTTGATCACCACCGGGAATCAAACCCAGGACAGCTTTCTTAACACACAAACGCTCTGAAAAAAAGTAAGAAATTGTGAAGATGCAACACACAAGCGCTCTGAAAAAAAGTAAGAAATTGTGAAGATGCATCAAGTAAGGCCATAGGGTACTGTTACCTTACAAAAAAAAAGAACTGATCAGAAAAAACACTGTACTTTTTCATGTAACGTAAGATTTTAAGTAACTTTTTGGCACTTAAGAATTCTAATTGTAGCAGATAAGTGATCATTACATAACAATAATAATAATGATAATAATAACAATAATAATATCACTAATAATAACCACAATAACAACAGCAATAATAATAATAACTACACTATAATTATTATTGTGCTATTGCTATTATTATTATTGTTGTCTGTTGTTGTTGTTATTGTTATTATCATTATGATTATCATTATTATTATTATTATTATTATTATTATTATTATTATTATTATTATGTTTGTTATTATTATTATTATGTTTGTTATTATTATTATGTTTGTTATTATTATTATTATTGTTATTATTATTGTTATTATTATTATTATTATTATTATTATTATTATTATTATTATTATATTTATTATTATTATTCTTATTACTATTATTATTATTCTTATTACTATTATTATTCTTATTGTTATTATTATTGTTAGCAATAACAGTAATAATAATAATGGTGTATATAGTAATTAAGTCTCAGTAGTGGTTAACTTCAATGATGAAGATACAGAATACATATGGACTCTCTCATGCTTCATAGATAATTTAAACCTAGGCTTTATTTGTGGTTAGCCTTGTCACCTTAATTGGTGCCCTAGCAGACAGAATGGCTCTAGCATGCGTAGTGTGGGAGGAAATGAAGTTACCAGTTTTTATGGTTTCTAAATGCATCTTAATGGATGTGGCCTTGTATGATGTTTATCTAACAGGAGCTATTAGCTATAGAATGCAGCTTTGTTAATTTTTTTAATTTTTTTATTGGGAACTCAAAGCTACTAATTCCTATTTGATCAATAATATGCTATTTTGGACCCGGTTCCTTATCTAGCTATTTCATAAAAATTCACTGTTATTAAATTCCTAGTAGCAACAAAGGCCAACGTCTAGCATGAAGTTTAGTACCTTAAATCTTTGCTGTTTAATCAACACACACAACCTTACTGAATATACATGATCTATGTATTACATTAAGAAGTGCGAACCTTCAGTACCTAGCTAGTACAAAAGACCCAAAGAATAATTTATTTGGTGTAGTGTCAATATGTCCATATGTAGCTGAAACAGCAATTACTTTTTACATCTGGGTAGTATTTTTGTGCCTTTCAAATTTGAAATTTGAAATAGTGTATATTGTACTAGTTGTGGTGACACTTGCATGAAATAACTTAATATTTTTATTCATTGTGACAGCTGGTGTATTTACAAATATGAATGATAAAAAAAAGAAAAGAAATGAAAAAGAAGAGAATCAATGAAAGTTTAATTGATATGATAATTGTGCTGTTTATTTGTAAAACCAAATTGGCATAATTGAAACCCTAATTGTAAGATCAACTGACCACAAAACCCGAACTCTAGCCAGGCATGAAGTTGGTTTAGTGGTGGATGCCCAGGTAGGCACGTAGATCTGATTAATATTGGTTTACCTCAGTAATGCATGGCATATGGTATTCAATCAAGGGTGAAGCCAGGGCTAGTACAAACAGTCTCACAACATAGGAATAACAAAAAAGATGGAGGGAAATATTCCCTACAAGAGTATCCAATTCAGTCTGACACCTTCTATGATGTGCATAATAACAAATTTCAACGATGTGTTGCTTTTAGAGTAATTATTATGATAATAGCTGAGGTAAAGTTCAGGTTTGAAGCTGTATGTAACATAATAACTAGCAGTTATGACAATCTGCCAGAAAAGACACACATGTTAGACTTAGCTAGTAATGAAAATGCCTTAAAAATTTTATTGTGAATCCAAACTTCAATTGAATTTTCATGAACTGCTGAAACAGTGACAAAAAAATTAATAGTTTATTGAATATTAGGATTAAAAAAAAATCCTATTCCTGGAATTTGCATGGCAAAAATTACTATACATTTGTGGTGATTATTATAGAATCAATATCTAAACTATGGTTCCATTAAAAGCTAATTAAAAGTGAATCGGCTCAAATATAAACATTAAAATGATGTTTTTGCAATTATATACTTTAGTGCCCAACTATACAAGTGACTGTGAGAAAAACCATGTGATGTACATGTCATCATAAGTCATCAAGTGTGGAATTCAGATTTCGACTCACGCTTACGCCAAAGCTTTGACTTTAGTGTTTTCATGGTAGCAAGCCAAATTCCCATTATGTCACGGCTACGAAGAATAACAAGAGCATCAAGAACCACCAGTAGGAACAGTGAGTGTGCCAAAACAAAGAGCATTATGCCAAGGGAAGCAGAAAACCCTTTGTACTGTACAACAATCTGTAAAATCAATATGCCTCCGATATTTGGCAGGTAACATGCGCAGCTTGTCACAAATAGAAGGATGAATGTAACATGACCTTTTGTGATGATCGTTTGTGGAGATATGGAGTTGGCTTTTGCCACTAATCTTCTTCCTTTCACATACATGGCCAGGTAGAGCAGCGTGGGAATGGTGTAGAAGGGAGCATGTATGACAGCAAAGTCAGTATATCCCAAAATGGTACAACCAGAAGAGCAGCGAGCAACAAATGTGCAGAATACGTTTGCACTGCTTAGAGTGTAGCAGTCTAAGAGAATAGGGAGTCCAGCAATTCTTAAGGCAATGGTTCCAGTCCAGCACAACATGGAGCTTATTGTCACAAATTTGGTACGATTGTTCGGGAATTTAAAAGGCATGAATACCAACAAATAGCGATCCAGAGCCAGAGCCACCATTAGAGATCTCCTTGCACTCCTCAGAGTGTGTTCAATGAAGCCCATGTATGCACAAGTATAAGCACCGAACACCCAGCCGTCAGCGATTATGTTAACGAGAGCTGGAATAAGAACAATAATAATGGTGGCCAAGCTGATAACCACAACTTGAATGGCTATTGCCATGTCGACATTCCGCAATTTTTTGTGCATTGATATAGCCCAGATGATACCAGAATTGAGAATCGCACCACTGAAGACAAGGATGAAGAAATACAAGAACTGGAATGATCTGAGAATAGTAGATTCATCAGGACTCAGTGGCAATGAAAAGTGTTGCTTTATAAATCTTGCAGCACATAGAGAAGTGTTTGTAAATTCACTCATATTCAAATACGTTTCTTCATCTTCAAAATCTGAAGTTATCATTGCAAACACTTGATAACTACTACAATGTGTTAGCTACAGTCTGAAGTGATTGGCACATGCTCACTTAGCTAATAGTGATTCTTTTATAGTCCAGTCATGACCACAGGCTTGTTAATTCAGCAGCCAATAATTAGCTTATCATTTCCTGTATGAGTTGAATTACTGACCATGTTTTTCCGAGGTGATGTCAATTTAGTTTGCCTTATACTTATCAAGTTAAATACTATTAATGCACTTGCGTGCTTCCTCAGATACCGAGTTTGTAGATTATTTGCTTAATGCACATAAACACCTGCTAGCTATATTCTTTTTGTAATAGTCCCTCACATTCCAAAGGTCTAGACTAGTCCATAAATATTTTGACTAGGATGTGACACATTTTATCATATTAACTTATGTATTAAAAATAAATACTACTTCATTGCTTTGCCAAACTTTGTGGAACTTGTCAGGGCATTTGATATGAATGGTGATCCACTGAATGGACATTGTATGCATATAATGTTGTCTTTATACCAGCTTGGATTGATTAGTGGCACAGTATACATTCCAATGACACATTTTGTGTGAAGCACTTGTATTGATTTAAATTATGTTAACCTATCCAAGTGATACTAAAGAGTTACCCAATTGCTGTTAGCTATAGTTAAATAACATTATGACATTCATTTGACAAGCACAATGTGTTAATTACAGTATTACATAGTTGTTATAAAAATATAGGGGATTTGTTATTTCATGTAAGTCACTCCAAAGTGTGAACTAAGGCAAACAAGTTTAAAAGTTAAAGCCATTTTTTTGTATTTTTTGAAATTGCCGTGTCTGAGGCCATCACATGCAAGCTGATGGTTTCCCCATTAGATGTATAGAGTCATAATTGGTGAAGCCTGACTATCACTTTTTTGAAGCTGACAAATACCTTAAACATAGTGCAGGAATAAAAACAAAATTTAAAATGAATATTAGTGTGTATCTCCTGGAATGTTTTGTCATACACACGATTCAAGATCATTTGAAGAAGACCAATGTAGCCAGCCACAACTGGAATGTATAAAATGTCTTATAGCTATATCATTAAGTGTCATGTAATCCAGAAACTAACTGATAATAAGCAATCAAAGTATCCTGGAAAATGTAAGCTCATTTGAAGAAGACCAATATAGACAGCTGCAACTGAAATATATAAATATAGAAATCCTTAAATGACATAATATAATCCAGCACTAACTAACTAGATGATTCGCAATCAGCACGTACGTCTGAAGTGACATATTATAGAATATGTTAATATTGGTACAAACATTATCAAATTGATCACAATCTCCAAGCCTCACCATATCAATTAAACAAGATTGTTTCCAAACTTGCCAGACTGTTTTTAAATTTTGCCAACTAGCTAGACCATTATAATGATGTCAACCAGACAGGTTTGAAATCTGTCTGCTGTCTGCTGTAGAACCAGCCACACTGCATTTTTATCAGTGAGAACATAAAATTAGTTAGCTACTCATAGGTGATGGTGGTTGCTTCAAAGTGCGGAGGCATGTACCACAGCCGATTATATTCTTATGAAAAACCACTTCATTTTTTATGGAAAAAGTAAAACTTGACATTTACTATGCAAACTGAAAGAGTAAAGTTGTAGCAAAAAACGGATGTAAAATTTCAATGATCCAAAAATTTAAATATTTAGGTCCATAGATTCTATCTTTACAGCTAATTAGGTTAAGTTGAGTTAGTGGTATTTAGCCAGACTATTTCAGGATGTATGGTTTATGGTTTTGAGGTAATCAAGCCACAGTATATTTTATTGTTAAAACTGTTGTAAAACAATTTTCAATGCATACACACAGAAATTGCAGTCTTCACTAAAAATGATCTTTAACAACACCTCTTTTGATGGCTCACCTAAGATTTTATGGCACACTAAACCATTTATTTTGAATATTATACTATTGTCAAGCTTAAAAAGCTTCCTGAATTTGCTAAGGTAACTGGAGGAAAGTGCCTGTAGCTGTAAATTAAGTCAGAGGAGTTAGGATCTGCTAGATTATGCTCAAAATTTTAGAGTTATTCCTGTTTTTAATTCCAAAAAATTGTTATTATTCCAAAAGAATAAAATACTAGTCCTTACATTTTCTTATTATTCTCTTTTTATTCCAATTACAAATAAGTGAAATAGTGGTGATTTTTTATTTATATATGGACTAATTATTATTTTCTCTTTGTTAATTTTTAAAATGCTTTTATTATTCTAGAATTATTCAACTATGCAATTTTGTGTCTAGCTATAATTCCAGAAAAAATGCTAGCATAATCTGGCAGAGCCTAAAGGCCACAGGTTTTAAGCAAATTCTTGTTGTCTACCTGGCAAGTTAATGCAGTTACAATGTTTGAGAAATACATAAAGGTCAGTAATCAACAATACCTGAACTGCCTGGCTAGTGTAGCAGGCAAACTTGAGACGATTATTTACTAGTTACATGCAGTTATATAACAGCAAAGCCAGCAAATTGACAGCTATTATATTTCGTTTTCTGTAATTCATTTTAATGTCATTAAATTTATAGACAACTGTTTTAGAACAGTTTCTGTGTTTTGTCCAACAATGGAGATCACATGCCATAGTTTATCCACCAGTAGCTAGTTTTAAGTCTCTTGCCTTCTTCCTTGATCCACATAATATTGCATTCCATAAGTTTCTTGTCTACATTGTTTTTATTGCTCTCATTTCCTGATCTTATGGCTTCAATCTTGGGTAATTCCTCCATCTTGTTTGTTTTCTCTGTCTCTTTGGTTCTTTTAAATTCGATTCCTTGACATGAGCAAGTTTTTCTCCTTTGCTTGAATTTACAGTTTGTGTCGAAATTTTTAAAACTTTGGATGCGCTCATTTGCTTTATTCTTTGTACTAATGTACATGTCAATTCAGTTTTCTTCTCATCTTTTGATGTCTTCTTTTCCTTCCTTGTTTGTCTCATGTTACTTTCACTTTTTACCTTCCTAGACCTGCTGTCCTTCTTTCAACTGCATATCAGCAATGTAATATCTGCTTGCGTTTTCTTAGAGCATCTCCAATCCTTGTAGTACTGGTAATTGGCACTTACCATACCATACCTTCCTTGTGTCCCCCATCTCACTGATTCTTGTCCATACGACATTTCCCGCCGCACTTCTGTTGTCAATATATTCTCTCCTTTGTTCAATTTCCTTTGTGTTCCTTTCTTCCCTTTTGTCTTCTTTTCCCACAATGTTTTCTCTGTATTGAAATCCTCTTTCCTCACAGCTTTCATTTCCCACATGTCCTTTTTCTTCCCTCTCATCTTTTTCTTTCCTCTCATCCTTTGCTTCCTTCTCATCCTTCTCTTCCCTACCATCTTTCTCTTCCCTTTCATTTTTCTCATTCATCACATCCATCTCTTCCCTATGTACCTTCTTCCTCTTCCCTCTCATCCTTTCTTCCCTTACATTGCTTCTGTTGCACTATTTTCTGCCATTATAGTGTCCATCAACTTTACTACATTCTTTGCTTTTCTTAGGTTCTTCTATTCCATTGTGCCTTCCATGTTTTATAATGGTTTGATTGTAAGCTTTAATAATATTTACCTAGACATTTTCCATGTCCTCTAAGTTGCAACCACCTGAAAACTGAGAATAAATACAATGCACTCAATAATATGCTAAACTGAAGGGTAAATGTATACATAGCTACACATGATAAAACAAACCTCTCCCTTGGTGGATGCTGAAGTTTTTTTTCTCAGCGGAGAAGAAGCTGAGATTGGACAATACTGCAGCTAAAAGATCTTCATCTTCACTGTCCCAGTCATCTTTCTATGTGTCACGAATATATAGATATCTACACTAGCTATATCTTTTCATTCTTATTAAATTCAATCTTCTAGATTCCTTCCAGGTATCAAGCTTAAGATAATATGAATACTTAATCTTCACCGTCACCATGAAATTCTGTTTCAAGATACATCAGATTAAGCTAAGCTTTAGCTATTGTTGTTTACTTCAGAATACTCACTAGCAAATACGTTTGCTTCCCCGAACAACCTCCACACACCTTATTACCTACAAACTACCGACTGCGTCGGTAATGCTCCGTACGCCGGCACAAAATGACTTAGCGTTCGCTCGGGCATGCGCGCTACGTTCGTTCGGGCATGCGTGCTAATCAATTGCCCGGAGAAGAACTTACCGATCTACTAAGCTATATCAAGATTCCCCCGAACATTTTTGCCACTTGCAAATGAAAGCAAACAGCAAGTGTAATCTCTTGAAAAATTGAGCGGTCGTCTTGACTGGCTGTATAGCTAGATGAGGAATCTATGGAGGCATGAACCTTCTTTATGTCTTATACACTGAGGACTAGGGCCTGCCAGATTATGTTCGAAGTTTTCAGAATTATTGTTTTTCTTAATTTAAAACAAAAATATGGCATTGTTCCAAAAGAATACTATATTAATCCATAAATTTTCTTATATTTCTCTTAAATTCCATTAGAATTAAGTTAAATAGTGATGATTGTGTATGAAGTTGGTGCATTATGAAATGAATAAGTAAAGTATCAATCGCTCTTACTGTTGTAAATATAGAGGATTCAATATAGTTGGTTAATTTTTGAACTACTCCCTATAATGTAAGACATGTTTTGCTGCAGCTAAATAAATTTCAATAAGATACTGTAACTTTGGGGATGTGGGAGTTAAAGAATTTTAATATACTCAGCAGTGAATTTCACTTCAACTTAATAGGTTGGTTGGTAATGCTTTACAATTTCTTGTCAGTTTTGATGTAGCTGGGTAGCTCGAGAAGAGAACTGTCTAGCATGATCTTCCAGATCACTTGCTGACTCTAAACCTCAGCTAAAGTGCTACCAGTATTTCAAACTTTTCCCATTTTGGAATACAATAACAGCCCAGCTGCTTTAATCATATAATAAAGATCTACATTAAGACCACATTTATGTTTTTCTGTTGTATAAAAAGGAATAAAAAAACTAGATTTTCTTTTATAATCATGGATCATAATATTGAGTGATTATCCCTATACTGTTCTTTTTGAAACTGATATTAAGAATCATTTCACTATGTAATTTCATGTCTATTATTCCAGAAAAAATGCTAGCATAATCTGGCAGGGCCTAGTCAGAGTAACCAGATTATCCGGCTCGAAGGACCAAAATGTTAGTTACTAATAGGCAATAATGGCCACTTCAATCCTCTACTATAGAGACTTTCTTAGTTTTTTGTTATTCATACTAAAATTATCGTGAATGCTTGGTTTTAGTGGACCCCCCCCAATTAACCCTCAGCGCGCATGCGCGAGAGGGTTATAGTAGCCTTCCTGACTGTCGTTCTGTTTGTCTGTTACCTATATGTCTGTCTTTCTGTCCGTCACTCTCTAATTTTGGAGATTACTGACAACTAATAGTTGATTTAGGTATAAACTATCTCAGGACGAAGACTTAAGACCTTTTATTGTGCTATTTTTTTTTTAAATTAGGGCTAATCATTGAGAAAACGCGAAGCTTTCACCTCCGCGAAGTACCAGCTGTTATGGGCAACGCCCCCCTAGCGTCACGTCATTATCACGTGAGCAAATAATTTCTGCAGCCAGCGATGTAGTTGCTTTATGCTCAGGGAAGTTAGCGGAGTTGAAAGAGAACAGGGGCGTACGAACCGGTCAGGCCAGTCAGGCCGGGGCCTGACCAATTTTACTAATCTCAAAGAAGGAAAGTATCGTCAATGAGGAATCTTATCAGCAAAATATTTAGTCTCGCGAGCCAGACTTTTTACCTACCGACCGCGCGGTGAAGGAAAGGGTCTGGTCACGATCCATACAACGTTTCGTTCTTGGAATGTAATCAATGTATTTGTTTACTTCCCGTTAGGGTGCCGCGGTTAACTTTAAAGCGCAGAAGTCTTGGTATGGAATTTATTAGTGACATTATAAAAAAAAATATGTAGATTTCACACGCATGAGTAAAGTACGTAATGCCTTATTACTTTTCCAGAATGCTAGCATGCTCAGGAAAGTAGAGATTATATCCATTTATAAGACCAGTGGGAGTCTCCCGTGTTCACACGCATGAGTAAAGTAGTGCCTTATAACTTTAAAGCGCAGAAGTCTTGGTATGGAATTTATTAGTGACATTATAAAAAAAAATATGTAGATTTCACACGCATGAGTAAAGTACGTAATGCCTTATTACTTTTCCAGAATGCTAGCATGCTCAGGAAAGTAGAGATTATATCCATTTATAAGACCAGTGGGAGTCTCCCGTGTTCACACGCATGAGTAAAGTAGTGCCTTATAACTTTAAAGCGCAGAAGTCTTGGTATGGAATTTATTAGTGACATTATTAAAAAAAAATGTAGATTTCACACGCATGAGTAAAGTACGTAATGCCTTATTACTTTTCCAGAATGCTAGCATGCTCAGGAAAGTAGAGATTATATTAATTTTTAAGACAAGCGGGAGTCTCCCGTGCTGTTTTGTTGCTGCTTAACATTGCTAAGTAAATTTAGAAATACTGAAGTAAAATGCTGTTGAAGGTGACCACGGTAATTCTTCAAGTGGCAGGCGTCTCAGCAGAAAAGAGTACAGTACGCCTGTGGCAACAAAAAAAAAAAGTACCCCCTACACCTACGGAAATTGAAATGAGGACATAGATATATATGTGACCGTCTATGGGAAAATCGGGCACAACGCGGCATGCGTAGACGTCGCAAAAAGATCGATTTAGTTCTTAAAATTGTATTAAATAAGCCTAACGAAGGGAACGGTTAGGTGTATATAGCGGGAATGGCTAAAGCTACGGCGATAAAACTTGGAGAGCTTAATATCTGCTTGCCGAGGAGTGTGTAAGTGCAAAAAAATTTTTTTTATCGGGGCCGCGTTGTGCCCGATTTTCCTGTAGACGGTCACATATTATAATAATAATAATATATTATATATATTATATATATTGTATATAATACTTATTACACGAGTCAGGGTGTGACAGGGCGAAATAGAGTCAGGGTGTGACAGGGCGAAATATTTCACGAGCAGGCAATTTTTTTCATGAGCCAGAGGCGAGTGAAAATAAAGCAGCCTGAGAGTGAAATATCTTGCCTTATCACTCTGAAAATAAAGCAGCCTGAGAGTGAAATATCTTGCCTTATCACTCTGACAAGTGTAATAAGTGGTTTATTCCACACTAGATATCTTCACTATTGTAGTTAGTGCTAGAGGAAGAGTAACTCACAGCCATAAAGTTTGTTGTAGGGGCCAACTGTCCCCCCCCCCCCCCCCCCCCCCCCCCCCCCCCCTTCCCTCCCAGGGATTTATCACTCTGTCAAGGAGTCCTGGAAAGTGCACAATAGCTCTATGGTTTGTCCTGAAGCCTGCAGGCTAGTGAAGTAGTAGGCCTTTGGGTATTTACTTATAGCTGTGCTAGCCAGCTGGCTGTCTAGACCTAACCAAAGCTAGTATGACCACACTAACTATAAACATGCCACAAGTAAAAGGCTAAAGAGCTAGCTGCTACAGCAAAATTGCTGTAGCTAGCTATTGTAATTTTAAACTTTTGCATAGATGATGTCATTAAAAATTATGTTATTGTGGGTGTGTTATTTGGGTGTGGCCAGGGTGTGGTTTTCTCCCTGAAATAGATTCTGGAAAGTTAGCACCTATGCATATATCACACTCTGACTCATGTAATAAGTACTATAATGTGACAGTAGTTGGGAAAAGAGACCAATTGCGTTAAAAGTTTGAAAAAGAGTAATTCATACCACTGTGTAGAGCACTTCATATGGAGTATTTTGATACCAAATTTATAGGCAGGCTTGCTTGGTTCACTAAATATAGAATGGCAATCTAACCAAGTTATTTCGAGAAAACTGCAATTAAAACTTCTTATTCAATTTCTGGCGGAGTTAACGTTGAATTCCGTAACCTAACCGAAGTCGGTGACGGTTACGTAAGACTTTTACTTGTGCTTCGAAAATGGTGGCGCTCAGCTGAACGGCAGTAAGTAATAGTTGGGGCCGTTTACTACGTTGATGGGGGAGGCCTTACTCAGTTAAAACAACCCTATATGTTGTGTAAGGGTACTAGACAAGTACCACTAGATGCGTATAGACAATAGTTTTGCAGGCGTTTTTGTGCTTTTTTTTTTTTTCTGTTTTCAACAGTTTAAATTTGTCTTAAGTGAGTTAACTAGCTTGTTGCCTGTTTTGGAGCAAATGAACAATAAATAAAATAGGAATCTCTTTAAATCAATGAACAAAAATGATGGACTTTCAAAACGTGTTGCCTTCTCTTATTGCAGTGTGACAGAAGTCCTCATCATCACTGAAACCTTTGAAAAGAAAGAAATACTAGCCAAAGACCAGACACTCTCCAGGGACTATTATTGTGAAGACACTGGAAGAATCAGCAAGTTTGCTGTGAAGACACTGGAAGAATCAGCAAGTTTGCTGATTCTTCCAGTGTCTTCACAATAATAGTCCCTGGAGTGTCTCTGGTCTGCAGACTCCAACTACAAGACCTCATAAATAGCAGCATCAACTTATTATTCACATTTATTATTTCTATTCTATTGCTGCAATGCTATAACAAAAAAGTATAAGAATTTACCCTAGATTTTCCGTGGTCAGGGTAATAGCTACACGGAGTATAAGTATTTGTAAAACTACTGCATTACTTCAACAGAGCATGTCATAGCTATACTGGCATGCCTTCTAACAGCAGATATATTATGTCAAATATAGCTATAGATTTCCTGTAGACTGTAGTTCACAATAGAAACAGAAGCCGGTGGCAAACTTCCCTTCCTGGACGTTAACATCAGTAGACAACACCAACAACTCAACTACAGTCTACAGGAAACCGACTCATACTAATAGATATCTCAATTTTAAGTCCAATCACCACCCCAGAACTTGGGCATTATCAAGTGTCTAGCTCACCGTGCCAAGAATATCTGAAAAGGTATACAGGTTCTGGAAGAATTTAATTACCTCCAAGAAGCCTTTGAATCCAATGGTTTCCCACATTTATTGGTCAAAAATTGCCTAAAAAGGGAGCAGAAACCATACCACCACCAACTGATGAGAAAGAAGAGAAGAAGCCAAAAATCTTTTGCACACCGTATGTCAAGGGTTTCAGTGAGAACCTAGAGAGAGGGTGTGGCAATATCAACATCAGGCCAGTGTTCAAGACCAGTAGGACACTACACAGTCTATTAGTGAAAGTAAAGAAGAAAATACCCCAAGGAAAAATCAAAGGTGTGATATATAGGGTGCAATTCGAGTGTGGCAGCTCTTATGTGGGCGAAACGGGCAGGACCCTATGGGAAGAAGCTGAGATTCTCGCCAAAGAACAAGACTGGCATAAGAGGAAGTTCAAAGAAGCGCTACACATCAGAGAAGAAAGCAACACTATGAAATTGGATCTAGGCAGGCTAATTAACCCAATCTGGAACACAATAACATAGACAATCACCATCTATTTGGTCCATTAACAGACAATCACCATCCATTTGGTTCATTAGTACTTTCTTTAATCTTCTATTACCCATTTTTAACATCTATTCAGCCAATTAACACTTCCTTATCAACCATTCTCTTTTTTCCACCCAGCTTAGTCACCATCACCTACTTTAGAGACATCTTAGTTCAGTCAGGTCATTTAGCTACAGTTCTGCTCAGCTGAAGAGGGACCTCGGTCTGAAACGTCCCTATAAAAATCTATATTGAATACTAAGTTCAACATAGCTCAACTAATAGCAATAATTATATTAAGTGTACGATAAATTAGCTATTTTGAAGTGTAGACCGACGGATGGTGTGTTTTATCGTTAGGATTGATATTTTCATAACAGCATTGAGGAAGTATTAAGTACTTCTTGTAGGATATATGGTTCATAATATGAGCTATCTATTAGCCCTTTATTAACCTTGAAGAAAAAAAAAGGGAATGACGTAATTTACCGCTTGGGATGCATGGCTATATAAAGGCACGAATGAGCACGTCCGACGGCGTAGCAGTGTAGCCGTCTGCCTGGACCTTACTGCTACTTCTGGTGTTGGTATGTAGTGCATAATTATTTCACACAATTTATGTTAAAAAACAATACCATTATTCAGAAATACTTGAGACGAAATGGCATCACCTGCAACGGAAATTCAAATGGAACCGACAACTACCAATGATGAGTGTCTGGGAAAGGACGAATATTTCAAAGACTGTTATCGCTTACACCATGTAATATATTGTCCTAGATATAAGACAAATCTTATTGCTACTTTTTACAAACTGATGACTAAATATTTTTTGTTTACGGCCTTGTATACTATGTTCTATTTGTTTATGTGCAGGAAGTTTGTGTAAACAGTGAAAATTTAGTGGTTACCATTCAGAATCTTAACAACCTAGGTCAATTGGATAAATTGAGTGAACAGGATAGTTATGGATACACTCCTCTTCATTATGCAGCAAAATATGGCCACTATGTTATTTTAGAGAAGTTGCTGAGGATGGATGTTGGTAAGTTTTAAAAGTTTACATGATGTTACAGATGTCCAATTCATGAAAACCAGCCAATTAAAAGTTTGTGTCTAAAATTTAATGAAGATCAATAATAATTTGCATTATGTAAGACAGGTCATAAAGCCATAGCTAGGCGTATGCTCAAGCACATCACTAGTAATATGCTTGTGTATCAGTAACGATGAAGGTGACGACGACGGTTTGATGTACTCATGAATACTTATAGTCTCGAGTAGCCAGACCTTTCACCAAACCGCTACGTGAGGAAAGGGTGTCATGACACTGCAGCACCTCATCAGTTTTTTTTACCTCAGAATCTGAAGGGTAAAATGTGGTCGGAAGTAATAAATGAATATCGTTAACGTGGCCGCAGTAACCGCTGGTAGGAATTAAACTTTGAAGCTATATAAAATATTAAAATCAAAAAGGTATGAAAAGGGGGGTAGTACAGCATGGAAGCGGTTGCAGGACAGCATTATTGCATTCCATTACAACTGATTCAAAGAGCCAGTCAGTCTGGTGGAGCCAGACCCACGCAGCACTCAAAGCGCCCGAGGGTCTGGGTACATGGTTATATCAAATTTCTTCTGGAAGATTGTGGAAGTGATGAGTGCCCCACCTCCTCTATACCTGAATTTGTACCGCAAATAACTGTGATTGCTAAACCTAGCGTTGAAAGGGTGGCTGATGCATACAGGAATTTCTATTTGCGGTTGAGGCGGGCTATTCCGGGTAATTAGCAAACGGTAATTGACCGCAGCAATATGTGCGACGGAACAAATTTGGTATGGCCATGTCCCCAGACCCATTAGCGATTCGATATAGGGTCTGGCTACGCCAGACTAAGAACCAGTTTCACCAGACCCTTTCACCCGTAGCTGTTTTGGTAAAGGGTCTGGCTACGCAAGACTAGAATACTTCACGAGCTCAATCAGTTTGGTAAAGCAATGTCATTACGTGGGAATGGGTAAAGTATCCTCACAGTCAGTAATATTGGCCAGTGACACACTATACTCTAATAGTTAAGCGCGGCCTCGGATGGAAATACAGTTTTTAGGGTCCGAAGGTCCTAGGTTGTAGCATCGCGGAGCGCAGGGAGGGCGCTACTTAGGGCCTGAAGGACCCTAAGTGGTAGTTCACTACGGCTGCGTAGCGCCTAATTAAATTAGAACATAGTCACTGCTCCTAACAACGGGATACTAAGCGCAATCGGAGGGTCACTAAATGTCCCTGCCTCAAGGCAGGGACACTAACTTGATAGTGTCCCTCCTTAAAGGACCTGAGCAGTTTAAAATTCCTCTGTCACAATAAAACAACTACAGTAGCTATGTTCTAAACATTGGTGTCCAATTGAGACTCTGGGGATATTTGTTTATATACGTGGGAACATAGTATGTGATTTGTACTCTGGCCATCTTGTATTTTTGTGTCAGCTCCATATTTGTGGTTAAAATTTGTTAATGTGAGAAAGCACCTCATGAGGTAGTGGCCCAGAATTAGGGAGGGGGGGGCTCCATCCCCCAGAGCCTCCTCTCTTCCTACACCACTGAGCTGGATCCATTATATGAAACTATCCACAATAAAAATTTGAGTTTTAGGCTTTAATAGCTACATAGAGTAAAGCGACATTTCTCATTTTCACCTTTATGACTTAAAATATAAGATTTTAATGGTGTAGCTTATCAAGTAACTTATCTCACTTCCTTTAATTTTGCTAACTAGGGAGTATTGATCAATTGAATCTATATAGCCATCATTTTTTTTAACTAGGTTCAGCCAAAAATAATTATAGTAAGCTAATGAATAGCTACTTCACCACTTAGTGCAACGTTAAGGGTGGAGACCCATCCGGCCCACGCATTTTCCTTAAAAATTGATGCTGAAAAAAAAAACAACAACTTCAAGCAACGGTGGCAATTCTTTAACATGCTGAATTTATTTAGGGTGATAAGGTCTCTCTGCACACCAAAATTCAGACCATTTGCATCTTCGTAAGCCCAGTTAGGAGGAGCGATTTACTTCTGCGGACATTTCGTGTTGTTTCTCCGCAACCGTCCAAGCTTTTCTGCCGATTCAAGACTCTACGGCTTCCTCCCATTATGTTCCCGCTTCCTACGTTTAGTTTTTAGCTATAGCAACTTTACTTTTCTAAATATCCGACCACTAAGGTCAACTTTGCTTCCTGGCAAGCTATCAAGAAAATCTAAAGTAGGCCGGTTCACCTTACGTCACCGAATTACTGTTCCAAGTTTAGACTGCATCCCGTGACCCCTTATAGCTCAAAAATACTTGTCGCAAATTCACCCTCTTTGCAGGCGGCCGCGAACTGCGGCTGGGTCAAAACGAAGTGCGCGTAAAACTATAACGCCCCCCACCCCGGCCCGGATATTGCATTTTGCGCCCCGCCCACCAATGGTGCGCTCCGCTTCAGCTGCTTTTTAGTGAGAAGGAACGGCTAGGGTGCTGTTAAAGAATCACCTACGGTGCTGTTGAAGAAGCACCCAGCTTGTTAGATTTCGATACTAAGCTGGGAGGGGTCCTGCAGTGGATTTATACAGTACCCCGTTCAGGCGATACTAACACGTCTGCCTTACCGACGCACAGGTAAGCGAATTAGCTAGTTAGTGTAAGGATTTGAAGAAATAGCCCACTGATTATGTGTGCGAACATTTTAGGTGAAACCTTCTGTGAGGTAGTGGCTCTGAAAAGAGCCGGGTTGGAAAAAAAGGACTCATTTTCTTTGGCTGTATTTGAAGTGCTTGGACAGCTTCTCCTGGAGGGGTTTGCTGTTAATTCCTCTATCCTTCAGAATTCGTACAAATTCTTCTCAGTCCTTGCATTCAGATTTGAGCAGTTCCAAGTCTCCATAGCTCAATCCAACCCTGGTCCAGAAGTCTGGAGTCGTATGGCTGAATTATTCACAAACTGAGGGAGACTGACCAAACCATTCTGTTGAGCGATAGCTGGGAGTGGACACTAAATCTTGAGAAGGTGAATCAGGGAGCACTTCTGATGATGACTCCTGCCGAAGAGAGGGCGTGACATCATGACCAGTAAAGGAAGGATCATCAAGAGTATCAGTGGAAGCCCCACCTATTGCTGGGACTTGCTCCAATCCTATGTCTATACATTATATATATATATATATATATTATGTATGTATATATTTTTTTTAATATTATATTTATTTACTTATTTCTTACTTCTTCTCAAAGCACATTTCATTTTCCTCATTTCTGTGGCTGCACTAATAGCCCTCTTCCTTTTCCTGGAAGGCATGATTATAGTTTGCTGTTGAAGCTGGTTGTAACAACAACGTGGTCAAAGCTAATCCACCAGTAAGGCTACTGAGGTTAGGGACTCTCGAGATTTTTGCCCCGCTTTGCGCGCTAATATATCAAGCGGTGGTTATGCTTGCGAGATGCATGCGGAGCCAGGTGAGGGTGGTAGATTTTCGTGGTTGATAGCACTTAACACTTCCCACAGCCTTACCAACGGTTGCTATGGGTCTCCTCCCTTAATAATGGCATGCACTGTGCCAATGCTTTGATATAAGATATTATGTATGGCATCTTAATCTAAAGTTAAAAGCTTAGCACAAGCTAGATGATACTTGACTTTCCTATGAGCCAGCTCATTCTAATAGAATAAGCTAGGGAATAAGCTAGATTATAGGGAAGTCAAGTATCATCTAGCTTATACTAAGCTTATAACTTTAGAATATGCTGCAATAAATAATATCTTATATCAAAGCATTGGCACAGTGATGAAAGTTTAAAAAGAGAAGGGTTAGTGTCTATCTATGGCATATTTACAATGGTTAGCTGTATAATGAGAGAATTTTTATTCGATCAAGCATTCAATTTTCACATGATTTGCCAATTGTTTTCTCAACTTTTTATCCGGGGGGGAAATTGTATTCAGATTTGAAATTATTGCAGAAAATTAATTATTAATTATTATTCTTTTACTTTAGCAAATAGTGAATTTGATCGGAATGATTAACTTAGTGTTATTAAAATAAAAACAACAACAACATAATTTTATAGTATATTAAGTTTTTTTATAATGTGTATTCAGCAATAATAATTATAATAATATATTTAAAAAAATGTATTCAAGACCCTGATGTTAAAACCAAAGAAGAGAAATTCACAATCCTACATGTCTTGGCACTACACGGAAGTGATGCTAAAATAGAAACACTTAGTGCAGAATGTCGGAGAAAACTATCACCTCAGGTAAATCATTATAATGTAGATTCCTGCATTATTAGTTATTGAACTATAATTAAAAAAGGTAACAGTGCTTTCAAATGGCAGCGCTCGCTCCCCAAAGCATTAAGTATATGAACTTACTCAGAACGATGTTCTAAGATCTTTAATTATGTGCTACTTTTTTTAAATTTTGTGCTGATGAAATGTGAAGTACTCTGTGTCCACATTATCAAGTGAGTACATAAGTTCTTGTTGATTGTGTAGATGCTGAGAAGCTTACCTAGTGCTGGAATTGGAGTTTTGCATTGAAACTATATATACCAATGAGCATCTTGCATGTCTAGAATCTCTTGTGAAAGTATCTTCCATTTTCATTGTGGGAGCTATATTGATATCTGATTAGGAACAGCCAATAAAATAATTCTTTCGGCTGGGAAACATAATTTTTTTAGTTAGCTTACTTATTTGACACAATGTTATTTTTATTGCACAAAACCACAAGCTTTATACCCTTATTTTATTATGTAACACATTAAGATGTAATCACAAAAATTCAGAAATTGATCTGCAAAGAGAAATAATACCATAACAAAGCAACATAATACATTTGTAATACATCATGTGCCAATATGTGGTGGGTACATGCTAGTATGTGTTAGTGGTAAATATCTTATAATAACTTAAATGGTAAGGAACAATCAAATTACAATCTAAAAATTCAATTTAAGAAATTTTAATCACATATTTTCATGCATGGTATTTGATCTTGATGCACCGTAATTGATCCTGGCCAATTAGGTGTTGTATCTTCCAACTAACCCGTGAAATTTAATTAGTTTGCGTAGGTAGAGTGCATACCTGTGTGTTGATAAAGTATTAAAATTTAGGTATTTTTTCCACAGGTCAATATGAAAGATAATATTAATAGCAATCCACTACATTTGGCTTGTAAAAATGGAAACATTGCATTTTTTGACCTGCTGTATGATGTAAGTAATTTGGAAATAATAGAGGCTATGAAAAGCAAAAATAAACTCTATGAAACACCACTACATGAGGCATGCAGACTTGGAAATTTGCCTTTAATGAATAAAATTATGGCAACATATTTCTCCCAATACAACAATTATGACCTGTTTTTTCAGTCACTCATCCAGGGAGTCAATAAGTCTCCATTTCATGTGGCTTGCCGTGGTGGTAGTAAAGGACTAATTAAAAAGTTTTTTGATAAATTGGAAAATGTGCCAAATTTCGGTGATTTGGTCAATATAAAAGATAAAAGTGGCAGGACTCCTCTAAGTTATGCTGCAGAACTGAACACCATAGAAATTGCTGAAGTACTAATACAAAACAAAGCTGCCATTATTAAAGATGATTATGGAAGAAATCCTTTACATATTGCTGCTCGTAGGGGCAGGAAAGCTGTGGCTGAGTTACTACTGCAGAAATTTGAAGATAGAGATCTCCTAAATGATGAAGATAATTATTATGAAACACCTTTATTTCATGCAGTAAAATACAGAGAGAAGAAATTAGTAGAATTCTTGCTTGAAAGGTAGGTTATGCATAAGATTTGTTAACTTTTGCACTTTCAATGATGGGATGAATACTCCCATTTAGAGTGTTGTTTTGTTCCCCTATCCATTCTGTTATAATATCTTTTTGTAAAGCAAACACATTTTAAACTTATCTTGAAATTTTTGAATAGTGACAACAGAGAATTTATGTGATTGTTCTTTATTCTTACTCTGAAAAACAAACAAGCTAAACCTTTGAAAGCAAGATATATTAGTACAGAAGGATCTTGCATACATACATCTGATATAATGATTATAATGTTTATGTTCATGTCACATTTATAATACTTATTATTATTATGTGCTGTCCATGCAAATTGTTTCTCCAGGAAATCTAAATCCTATTTGCTTAATAAAGAGTTACACACTCCCTTCTTATGTGCTGCAATTAGAGGATACACTGAAATATGTGAAGTATTAATAAAACCTGAGGTATTTATCATGGATGTTGATGCAAGTGGTAAAAACTTTATTCACATTGCAGTTGAAAGCAATCATGCAAAGTTCTTACAGGTAACCAAAATAGGAATATAAAAGTTGTACAGTAGTCTAATTTTAAGGCTACGAATATTATTTTTTTGACATTTCTCTTTGGTATTGATTGTTGTGAAAATTTAGTGAAGCTTAGAAAATATTTTCGAAAATAAATTTTAATGTCCTTATGCAACTAGAAAGTCTAAGATATGAGAAAATAAATGCTTTATATTCCGAGTGGTTCCTACAAAAGTAGGTGAGGTATGAGGAGCAACTCTGGCATTTGATTGACAAAATTAATATATTCATCATTTCAAAATCTTTGTTAACATAACACTGCATTATCTTTACCTATGTACACTATCCTTTTAATTGTGTGCATATATATTATAATGTAGTACTTATTACATGAGTCAGAGTGTGATATGGTGAAATATTTCAAGCGCAGGCTAATTTATTTTTAAGAGCCAAAGGCGAGTGAAAACAAAGCCTGAGAGTGAAATATCTAGCCATATCACTCTGATGAGTATAATAAGTGGTTTATTCCACATTAGATTTCTTCACTGGAGTGGTTTGTTGGTAACACTTGATGTAAAGTTGGCCAGAAAACTCACTAGGGGCTCCCTACAACCTCAGCTGATATTATGGCAGCTACACTAACCAGGCTGGGTAGGCTCCACTAGAGTAAAGGAAGCTGTAAATACCCTGAAAACTTGTATGCCAGGCAGGTTGCTATAACTACTCTGGTAATGAGCTTGCAGAATACCAGCCATGAGATAACACTATGTGATAACCTGAGATCTCACTGTCATGTACCTAAAGATAACGTTGTGAATATATCTAGGGTGGAATATGTACATATATATATTATAGAATTACATGAGTCAGAGTGTGATATGGTGAAATATTTCATGACAGGCTAATTTATTTTCATGAGCCAGAGACGAGTGAAAATAAAGCCTGAGAGTAAATCATCTTGCTATATCACTCTACCAAGTGTAATAAGTAGTTTATTCCACACTAGATATCTAAACTATGTAGTTAGTACTAAAGTATGTCGAAGTGGAGTTGGCACGACCACAAGCGCGGTAATTGAGGAAAGCATTTAGTACTTAATCGGAAGTAATTTAGTCATGTGAATCCAAGTCAATTAAGCGTGCACGTGAAAAAGGGGCGGTTACGCAGGTGCGCATTAATTCTGTAACATTGTAAGAAAGAAATTTAGTGAAGTTCATGGAGTTGTTCGGGCGCTGTACAGCTTATTTCGTCCGTCTTCAACTATATATATCTTTGTTACGCGCAGGTAATCTACAGCAGATGGAAAACGCAGACTGGTGAGGCGTTCTTCTAAAGAGACAAGATTAAAAGCAGTCGATTCTACCTACTGTGTCCCAAGAAGTATTCTGATATTCACAGGATTCAGCAGTACAGCATTGTTAACTTATAGCTAAAATTATTAGACTTTCTTTTTATCAATTGTTTCATTTATTTATAATATATATATGAAAATTGATGAGATGATAGAATTTAAGTAGTACACATACACAAAATATAGTTGTGATCCGAGTTGAAGGTGGAGTGCAGCCTGAGTTGGTTCTAATCCTTACAATAAATGGCAACTAGTAGTGAAGAAAAAGGAATTGCCATAAACACAGCTTTGACAAGCACACAATTTAACGGCAAAAGGCTGTATTAGCTAAATGATAGCTATACCACTCTGAAATATATTGGCTATACGGCATTTGTTATTGAACAGGTAGACAAACAATCTTACCAACATCCTATCCTGTACCCTTTGCGTCAACAGGACACTCCATCTATCCCGTTTCCACACTCGCAACCTAAACTAATCGTGATACAAAGCTAGAAAAGCAGCAATTTGAGAAGCCGCTCATTGTTTACAAAATTCTTAATGAAGACAGTCCACGTGATCAATTGATCCATACCAAATGACTAAAAAATCGGGTGCATTTTGAGCTGAAACCTGTGTTTTTTCTGTTCCCATAGACTTTTGTACTGAGTTTTGGAATAGCACTTTCTCTCTAGTTTTGGAGTACACTGACGAAATATTTTTAACCATTTTGGTGTGAGCTTTCTGATGGTTCAAACCCAGGAAGTGTAGCTGCTTTGGTTCAAAAGTTATTCAAGTTTTATTCTGGCCAACTCAACTTGGACTTACTATTGAGGAAGGGTAACTTACTGTGTAAAGTTGGTTGTAGGGGCTAACCCACCCCCAGCTGATGTTTTAGCAGCTGCTCTAAACCTGTTGAGCGGGGTTGTTGAGCAGGGTACACCAGAGGAAGGTAGCTGTAAAAACAAGAAAATTTGAAAAGTTTGGCAGGTTGCTATAACTACAAGGGTAATGAGCTTGCTCAATACAGAGTGAAATAACAGCTTGAAATATCATGAGTTATTTCATGGGTCATGTACCCAAAGATATCATTGAGAAGATATCTAGGGTGGAAATTAAAGATGTTATTCCCCCTTCCAATTGCCTGTGGAAAAGTACCACAAACGGTGTTTAAATTGTATGAAATTTTTTTTTAGACAAAATAGATTAAGATTCACAAATAATTATGGCATAGTTATATAATGGTTCTCTGAGCTACGAAGGAAGTATAATTCTTACTTGTACGAAGCTTGCATTTTATGTGAATTGGTTACTCTATCCTAATCTAAAAAGACTGAATTATTTTGGAGTATAAAGTCTAGTCTGGTGAACCTCATTGAAAGGCTGCGGGAAAGACAAAATGTACTTCTTGTTTGTATATGAAGCGACTCTCGCTGCATTAACGGGACATATTCCCCCCTCCAAATCACAATATCCTCTGCTTTTACACTGTTTGAAATGGTAGCTATGTTTGAACCATGGCATTCTCTATAGGAATTATTGCTAGATAATTGCCCTCTTCTTTGTGTTTTTCCCTCGGTATCGGGATGGTTATCAGCAATAATTTCTCGAACCCCATGGTTTAACTATTAAATAAGTGCTGCTTATGACTCACACCAGTACATTTCTTCCTTAAGCTCTTTTATTACAATTATCAAGTTCTGACCCTTCATACAAACTTCTCACCTAAAGGGGTCAGGAAAAAAGCAAGCAAAGGAAAAAAAAAGAAAAATCTTGGTTGTCGCCGGGAATTGAACCCAGGGCCACTGGCTTCGGCCACCAGTGCTCTAACCACTGAGCTACGACAACCCTCAACTTCCAAGACCTTCACATTTCTGTTGAGTATTACCGCTTGCTGCAGTCTCATACTCAACAGACCACCAATTATGTGCCGTCAGAACACCTTTTCGGTGTCGACCGGAAACACCTCCCCCTCTAGAGAGGAGCCATAATTTGTGGATTTATCATCACCATTATCAAAAAAAGAAAAAAAAAAAAAAGGAAAAAAAATGAAAAATCTTGGTTGTCACCGGGAATCGAGCCCAGGGTCACTGGCTTCAGCCGATAAAGCCTTTTGAATCCACAAATTATGGCTCCTCTCCAGAGGCGAGGTGTTTCCGGTCGACACTGAAAAGGTGTTCTGATGGCACATAATTGGTGGTCTGTTGATGCAGCAAGCGGTACTACTCAACAGTATAAAGAAAAAAATAATGTGAAGGTCTTAGAAGTCGAGGGTTGTCGTAGCTCAGTGGTTAGAGCACTGGTAGCTGAAGCCAGTGGCCCTTGGTTCGATTCCCGGTGACAACCAAGATTTTTCATTTTTTCCTTTGCTTTTTTCCAGACCCCTTTAGGTGAGAAAGTTTCTATCTAGCTCTTTTATTGTAAGAGAAATTTATAGCTACTACAGAATCATTGCTCTTACTTACCTGAAGTACAAGTGTAACCACACACTATTATATTGTACTATTTTTCTTTATTATAGGAAATGTTATCATTGGATTCGATTTTAGCTCAAGTAAGTATATATTTTTTATGATTACTTATAAGTGAATAATTAACTTTAATTAAAGTTAAAGCACAGGCACCGTGACTCTTTTTAGTCTGTTTAATGGTGAATACACTTCAACTTTAGCATACCAGAGTGCAGCTTGTGATATGCTCTAATCACATAGATTATTTGACAGATTTGGTTATTCTTAAATATTGCTAATTTTTTCCTTATTAAACACTGGCTTGTAGATTGGTCACTGCCAACAATGTAAGGTGCCTAAATCAAAACTATCTAGTATATTTATAGCTAGTTGATAATATATTATTGTGTACAAGAATTTTATTGTGATGTGAAAACTCTGTTATAGAATTATCAAGTACTTTTGAATTCCTCTGATAAATGCTCAAATACACCTTTACACTTAGCTGCAAGAGCTGGGCACTGTGCTTGTGTCGAAGTTCTTCTTAATAATAAAATAAACGGAGAAGCTAAAAATGAGGACAGATGGACTGCTATGCATTTTGCAGCAGCCAATGGTCATTCCAAGTATGTAATTATATGATAATTTTAAATCTTTCATTATTTTAGTGAACAAATATCTGATTAAAGAGTTTATAACTAAATATATTCATGCATGAATTGTAATAATAGTGCTACATATAATATAGTTTAAGTTTATAAAAATAATGAAAAACATGCTCTAATTTAGGATTTTTATATTATGATGTATTAAGGGTGATGGAGCTTCTTCTAAAGAAAGCATGCAGATTTCTTGCAGAAGATAAAGACAAAAACACTCCATTGCATTTATGTTGCAAAAATGGCCATAGTGAAGCTACTAAATTACTTCTATTGTATCAAATTGGATTCCATTTGAGGTAAATTAACTTAACTTGTACACATCAGGAAAGCTTCAAGGTAGCTGAAATACATGTCATATAAGGAATGCTTCTAAGAAATTTCGGAAGTATAAATTATTTTTATGATTAACGAAATGGGACAAAAACCAGCCAATATAAAATATTAGCAGCTTTTTTATGACAATTTTTATTTGTATGCAGGAACAAAAATGATAAGACACCCTTGGATTTAGCTGTGCAAGAAGGACATGATTGCATAGTAAATTTGATGTTCAAAGCTATATCTGAAACAAGTCCAGATAAATTGGACAAACTTGTTAATCCTAGGGAAAATCATGTCCCTCTCATTCATCTTGCAATTGGTGGCGGTCATCTTGGTGTGGTTGAGATTCTTTTGAATAATGAAATACAAAGATCTGAAATTGATATACCTCATCCAGTTTCTAAATTGTCTCCAATTCAGTCAGCTATAAAATTGAAATATGAGTAAGTTTCAAGCATAGTCATCCTTATATTATTAATCATCTAACAATATTAATGTGCTAGAAAAGTAGCGCTGTCAAATATTTTTTTCAGCTTATGGATGTGTTCCATTGACATTTAATCAATTACTATATCGAATAGTCATGTAAAACGTTACATGAACTCAGGATTACATGATGCTCAAACATGATTATAATATTTATGCAGGCAAGATACTGATAATAGGGCTGGGTGGGAAGCATACAATTATACTTGTCTAGGGTAGATGTTACTTAAGTCAGTATGGAAAATTAGAAGTTATAAGTAGTAATATTAGATGTTCACTGTAAATTCATGATGTTTATGTTCAAATCCCAGCTATTTCTTTTGCTGACAGTGCTTTTCATATTAAATATCATAGACTAACATAAAAGAACAATAATTAAATGTGTAAAGTAGTATTTCAGATCACAAAAGCAGATGCTTCAAAGTATAGGTTATAGATAATAATAGAAAATAGAGAGTGAGCAAAATTGAGACTCTATCTGGATAGTCACTAAGTTAAAAGTAAATAGACATTTCTTTATCACTAGCACATTGGCTAGGTACACATCTATATAATCTATATAATAATACTTTTGTGTGCCAGTAAACGACGACTACCGACTGTGTGTGTATTTATGAATTCTTGAGCTTGAGCAGTTTCGTAAAGCATCATCAGTACTCCAATAGGTAAAAAGTGGGTGTGATAGTAGACGAGGGTATGTGACGTAGGTTTAAAAAAGGAAGGCAAAAGTAAGAAAAGGCAAAGTATTAAAGAGAAGGAAAAAGGCAATTAATTGTAAAAAGCGGTTGGAATCGGTGAGGTAAGGCAGCGTAGGTTTAAAAGAGAACGGAAGTGATGAGGGTGGAATCTACGGTAAAGGCGGCTTCGGTCCAAAAAGGTAGGCAAAAGTACAAAAAAAGAAGACAGAAGTTTCGCATAGCTTAAGTCAACTATTATGATAGTAGGACAGAAATTCAGAAGCATGAGAAGTAGAAAAGAGCTGAAGAAAAGAAAGGTGGGAGATAAGAAAAGCTGAGACAGTTCAGAAAAAAGGGAGCAGGAGAGGGAAACTTATGTAACCTTAACCAATGGTAGAGAATGATTACTGAGCAAGATAACTTATACTACTGCATTCTTACTTTTACAATACATCAAGCGCCATTTGCTAGTCTATACAATTATATGCTTGTGTTTCAGTAATGACAGCAAATGACGAGGGTGGTGTGTGTATTCATAAATAATTCACGAGCTTAAACAGTGTGGCACAGCATCTCAATATCTGTGTAGGTAGAGTGTCGTCACATTCAGTAGAAAGTTATTAATTGTAACTAAAAAGTGGAATAGACGAAAGTACCAAAGATAAGGCAAAAGGCGATTAATTGTAACTAAACAGCTGGTGCAATTGGTGAGTTAAGACTGCGCAGGTTTAAAAAAAGTACGAAAGAGAAGACAAAAAGGTGGGCGATTATATTAACTAAAATGCGTTTGAAATCGATGAGTAAAGGTTGCGTAATTTTAAAAAAGAAAGGCGAAGGTAAGAAAAAGAAGGCAAAAGTGTCACAAAGCCTAAGTCCACAATCATGACGGTAGGACAGAGTGATTCAGAAGCAGTGAGAGGTAGACAAGGGAAAAGGGACTCCATGACTCAGAGAACTGAAGAAAAGAAAGGTGGGAGATAAGAAAAGCTGGGAGATAAGAAAAGTTGAGATAGTTCAGAAAAAAGAGAGCAGGAGAAGGAAACTTATGTAATCTTAACCAATGGTAGAGAATGATAACAATGATTAATAATAACATATACTATTGCATTCTTACTTCAGTATGTCTAACATGTATGTGTGAAAGTGTTGTGCGGTACAGTTACTGCTTAGCTAAAAAATGGCACAATTAAATGTTCAAGTAGCCAATAAATATGTTATCTTTTCAGCTACTAGCTATGGCTGTAAGTATTTCTTAATAGGTTAAGTTCAAACTGGTGCGGTAACTTCTAAGAAATGTGTGTTTTTGTTTTGTATTGTTTTTAAGTCAAACAGTTGCAGCAAGTGGTTACTATGGCATTGAAAGCCCTTGACTGTATGTACATAATAAAAAAAACTCAACCGTTTTTAGTGGCTGGAGTGTTAGGAGTTACAAATAGTCTCAATACTGTAATATATTATGTAACCTACTGATGGAGGCTGCTCAGCCATTTGTGCTCAAGTACACCACTAGTAGTATTTCGCTCGCTTCGCTCGCTCGCCAAATACACTTGTGTGTTAGTAACGACAAAGCGAACCGACTATCGACCTCAGTATATTCATGAATAATTCACGAGCTTAAACTGTTTGGTAAAGCATAGTCATCATCTTGATAGGTAAAGTGTCGTCCCATTCCGTTGAAGTGTTATTTTGAATATAGTAGCACCGTAAACTGTGGTATTCGGCATTAATAGCATGAGTGGAGAAAGAAATTTTTCATGAGGCGAAGCTGAGTAAAATTTCATGTTTTTTATCCGAATACCACAGTTTTCCGTGCTATTATATGTTAATACTATAGCCAAAGATGACAGTTCATTTCTGCAGCTAAGAAAACCATAATCTTGTACTATATTTTTGTGAAATTTTTTTTTCATCCCGGCTCTGCTATTATACATACTTTTCTTACCGTTTCTAAATAGCGTTTCTCTGTAATTTTGCCGCGACATTTGCCTAGCGGGTAAAAGTGCGGCAAGGTCGCGAAGAGATCGCCATGACCAATCAGGCTATTATTTCAGTTTTCTACTGCTGTGGTATTTGAAAACAAGACCACACTTTTTTTGTATTGAAAAATGACTGGGCTATTCTACTATACACTAAATACGGGTGGAATAGACCAGTGAAGGCATCGTAGGTTATAAGGAAGGTGAGCGTAGAAAGAGTAGGCAAATAGGTGACTAAAATGAGGGTGAAATCGGCGAAGTAAAATCGCAGAGTAAAGGCGATGTAAGGAAGGGTACGTTTTGCAAAGCCTGAGTTCACAATCTTGATAGAAGGTCTGAGAGATTCAGAAGCAGGAGAGTTAAACAATGGTAGGAATGATAACAATGAGCAAAAATGACTTATGCTACTGCATTCTTACTGTGCAATAGTTCAAGCGCCACAGTCTGTGGGATACTTTCTAGTTTTAAAATAAAGATATAGACAGCACATAATTCTGGAGAGCAAGGCAAGATAATTCTTTCACACCACGTTCTTTCATTTCGATCATAATATTACACAATATTAGCAATTGATTTTTTCAAAATTGGATTCTTATATCTAACATGAATGATATAACAGTATGATTAATAACAACAGTGTATGGTGTGGATTGATTAATTCACGTATGTCGTGTGTTCACAGATCTATAGCCATGGCAATTATTAGATGTCCTGCTTGGGAAAGAGCGTTAAATTGTAAATGGGTGAATAAAAAATGGACTAATCCTTTTAAAGAGCTAATTAAAGAAATGCCAGGTAAGAACATTTTATTTGTTTTGACTCTAATCGGCACTTAGTGCAGTGACCTGGTTTGAAAAGTTGTTACCTTTATTCATTAGTTTGGATGTTATTCATTGGAGGAATTAGTTTGGAGGGATAGAGCATATCAAGTAATATTTTCTCTTAGTGAGCGGTAATTTTTTGGTACATTTTATATACATCTGTACTTTAATTATTATTCTGAACAATGCACACGTAAGTGTATGAATAAAAAAGAAATTTATAATTTTCTAGTGGTTGCTCTGCATGTATTAAATAAGTGCACAAAGGTTAAAGAACAAAATCACAAACCTAAAAGCACTGAGGAGGAAGGAGTCAGTAATAATGGGAATGATGGAGTCAACAATAGTGGAAATAATGGAATCAATACCAATGAAAATGATGGAGTCAATAATGGTGGAAATGATGGAGTAAATAGTAGTGAAAATGATGGAGTTAAAATAACATTTGATTTCAAGTATGTTGAAAACCGTTTGAATAAGTCTTCCACTTCACATGACAAGTAAGATATAAGAATTATTAACTGCAGTGTATTATTAAGGTGCACTTTTTTAGAAACAATCTGGATAATGAAAGTTTGAAAGCCACTGAAAAATCTACTACTTTGCAAGAAGAGTAAGATTCTATGATGATACATTGAAACACTGTATAGCAATTCATTCTTAATTTAGAGCAAGCCAGGAGGAAGGAAATACAGAGGCTGCAAAAACATTTGAAACTGCACAGGATGAGTAAGATATAAAATTATTTGCTGCATCACTTTCACTGTTCACTATTAATTTAGAACAAATCAGAATGATGATAAATTTAAGACTAAGTGTAGTGAACTGTGGAGTAATTGGTTCCCAGGAGGTAACAAAAGTGAACATCCTCTACAGATAATGGTAAATTTGTCAGAACTGAATAGTAGCAAATATGACACATGTGATTGTTGAAAACATGTTATACTACTTTCCTTGAATGTACTCCAAGCTAAAAAAGAACAAAAAACAACAAAATAATTCCCCCATAAAATCACAAAATTGTATAAGTTAACTGTCTTTATTGCAGGCTGATGAAAAGCAGAAAGCATTGCTAGACCACCCTTTGACTGTGGCTTTACTTAATTCAAAGTGGAAAACATTTGGAGTTTGGGGATACGGATTTGGGCTACTATACTATTTAATATTTTTAGTTTTGCTGACATCGTTTGCTCTAGTATCTCCTAATCCACAGGATTCAACATGTAATGAGTGTAGCATTTTTTCCAGTAATAGATATAACGTATATAACCTCTTGTAGGCCTTGCTATGTTAGTGGAAAATTTGGTAATTTACAGAGCAACAACCCTTCAGCAACATTGAACAACAATGCAGATGGTGGTAAGTTATGAGCATGCATATGGATATATTTATTTTGCTGAATTCATTAAGTGATTGATTTCATGAGTGAAGATAATATTTGCTCCAATTCTACAATAATAATGGAGTGTGGATTACAAGAAGAGTGTGGAGAGTGTGGTAAGTTTAACAAAAATTATCAAGAAATTAGTGAATATTTGATAAAGTTTAGACATGAAGTACTAAGTGCATGGTTTATAGCTAATGTTTAAAATACTTTGTAATCTTACTAATGTATATTAAAAATTTCTCAGGCAATAAAATTTAATCAAGTTTATACCGCCAAAATGTTATTAATAGCTATTATGCGTGCATGTAGGAAAAAAATTCTTAATTGGGTGTTTGTGGTGGGGGGTAGGGGGGTAGGAGTTTAGGACAATATGACAAGCACTATGATACACTTATAGAGTGTGTGCTATACCTTAATTTATTAAAAATAAATTAAGACACTACTATAATGCACAGACACATTTTGACAATGTCCAAAATATCCAATTGTTCATCCGTTTTCTTACGCTAAATTCAGCTATAATGTATTTGAGCACGGCTGATAGATTCTAACTTTAACTAAGAATAAGAGGTTAAAAATTTTTTGGGGCTCACATGCCCACAATATATCTGATAACATGTGAGAATTCAGTACTCAATTTCTCAATACAATATTCATCCATTGTCCATACCTTTAACCATACTGGTGATCTGTGTTTATTTAATAATATATATGTGTGCACTGCAGGACAAGCTGATTATACCAGAAGATACAGCCAAATTGTTTCTGTTATTATTATTATTATGGGATTCCTGCAAATTGCGTTCGAAGTGTGTCAGTTTTGTTTGCAAAGATGGAGATATTTGTGTGACTACACTAATTATATAGATTGGATCTTACTTATCTGCACTTGTATTTTTGCAATTTCTGTTCGAAGTGATGTTTGTGTGTGTCCAAGATCTTGGCAATGGCAAGTTGGAAGTATTGCAGTATTTCTAGCCTGGATAGATCTCCTTATTATTCTTCGTATGCTGCCTCTTGGTATGCATTGTGGCTTTTTATTTGTGCATTCTTAATCGTAAATGGGGATCGAATTACTCTTACAGTTTGCTAATATTGTGGGGTTGAACATATTAAGCTGAAATGTTTGAGGTATTCTAAGAAAAAAATAACTAGCTTAATTATTTAATTTCTATAAATTTTAGTAATGGATATAATTATAACAATTTAATTGTAAAATTTTTATTGGAATTTTTAGGAATCCATATCCTGATGTTTGAACAGATTTTTAAAACTTTTTGGACCACCATTATTCTCACTATAACACTAGTGGTGGCTTTCTCCGTTACATTTTTTATGATATTTTATGCTCATATTGCAGAATATGAAGTAAGTACATATAGGTATGGGTGATGTGCTACTTAGATGTTTGGTTACTTATAAATTATAGCGTTCTCCATTTTCTACTGGATGGCGTGCACATGTAAAAGTGATGGCCATGACGACAGGAGAAATAGATTTTAATAGCCTGTTCCGCCTATCTTCTGAGCGTGCAAACCCAGATGAAATGACATCAGAACTTCCATTTCTTGGAGCTACATATCCAATATGGATATTATTTTTGATATTGATGCCAATTCTGCTGTCCAATTTACTAGTAAATTTAATTACACATTTATATAAATATAGCTAACTGTTAGTAATCAAGAAAATGAGTTGTAATACGGTATTTAATTGAAAAGCCACTTTAAAGCTGGTTTTGATACACATGGACAGGTAGAAACCATGACAAACTAATTGACAGATGAATAGGAATAGACACATTGACAGGAAAAAATGTTCGCAGAAAAGGTAGACATACTGTCTGACAACCTGACAAAACACACACACGAGGTTTCTATCATGTGACAAAAATAATAGTAGAAATAAGTAAACTTAACCAATATTCAATATCTAAATAACTTGTCAAGACTACCTGATGCATACCAAAGTTTACATGCACAACAATAATAAGCATTGACATATTAAATATTTATTTAATACTGTTGGCATGATTCTTTTATTGTTTTTTACTTATTTAAACATAGTAATAAAGTAGTAAATGGGGTTACCAATTTGATCATGGTAGTTGATGTTTTGTCATTGTTATGTTTATTTCTTAGACGGGTTTGGCTATATATGATGTTAAAGAAATTAAGGAGGAATCTGAAATAAGAGGACTTAAACTAAAGGTAAATTATATTATTAGCTAACCATTTCCATTTCATCGTTTAAAGTGGTATTATACAGAAATTGTTGCCTATTATTCTTACAATTCAATAATATCTAAATTGTGGGATATAGCAAAGAACAGCTCATATTAAATTAGTTCAGATCTGACCCTTGTTTATCAATAATAATGATTACACAATTATGTAATTGATGCACAAAAATGTTGGTGAAAATAATCATGTTTTATGGTTAATTCTTAATTTTTATATTATAGATTGAATTTCTACAAAAAATGGAAAGACTTTTACCATCTGCATATATCACAAATAGATTTGATAAAACAGCACTTGATAAGAAGCCAAATTGGTTCAGAAAATTTGGAGCCTGGAGTTGGGGCATAGCAGTTGATTGCTACTATGATGAGGAGGACTTTAAAAGAAAACTAGAACCACAGGTATTCTAGCACTTAATTATAATAGCTAAAAGATTAATTATATAATATGATTATTGTAATATATATGTAATACATGCAGTAATCACTTTGTGTGTGCCTAATTATTTTAGCTCTTGCATCTATTTGCTACCTTTTCGTCACTCAGTC